>Ga0163179_10000175_pt1 | contig 44504 bp, 35 predicted proteins | sample AtlANTMetagenome_FD_109643 | JGI IMG/M metagenome (GOLD analysis project Ga0163179, IMG submission 109643) | Marine eukaryotic phytoplankton communities from the Atlantic Ocean - Atlantic ANT 2 Metagenome | ecosystem: Environmental > Aquatic > Marine > Oceanic | place: North Atlantic Ocean... | reverse complement strand
CCTCATTAACTGCGTATATTATCCTAATGCTGCAATTTCACCTGTGTTTTTAAGTCTAAGCGGTATGTAAATAAATTCAATTGCTTTGACTGGTTCAATAGCTATATCTAAGTACAACTCATTTTTGTCAATTCTTGCCGGTGTGTTATTTGATTCGTCACACACTGCAACAAAGTCATAAAGTGCTCTTAGACTTACTAGTTCTAACATCATTTGATCTGCAGCCGCTTTAATTTGATCACGTGTGATCTTATCATTTGGCTCAAACAAGTAAGGCTTAGCTAATAGCTCTAGTTGTCCACGTAAGTATACAACTAGTCTTGCTACGTTTACTCTATCTAATGCACTTGCATTTTTAGCACGAGTTTTCTGTCCAAACACTACTAATCCTGCACCACTTAAGAATGTAATTGGATTAATTTTGTTTGAGTACAACGTATCACGCTGTCCAGTGTTTAATGCAACTGCTTTAAATTCGCCTTCGCTAGTAATGTAACCACTTGATGTAGCATTTGATACACCACCTCTTCTTGTACCAGCTGGAGCAAACCAGGGGAATGCCACTTGGTCATTTAACACAATTGTACGTAGTGCCATATGACTTGCTGGAACAACAATGTTGTTACCGCTATTATCACTAGTAAAACCAGCTGGGTAATACATACCCATGTACTCATCAAAGCTAACTGCACCGTTATCATTATCTTCTAGTGCAACTTTAACGTTTGTAGCCCATTCATTAAGTGAAGTAGCATCTGGTGTTAACCTCATTGGTGTGTCACCTACAACAAAAGCTGTTAAGCGTCTATCAGTATTAAGTGTAATCATTTCACCAATTAGTTCAGGATAACCTGGGCAAGCCAATAAGTTAAACTGACGTGATTCTTCATCACGTATATCTTGGTTACTATTAACTAGTGCTTGTAATGCTTGTACAACTGATTTACGCTGTGCATGACGTCCAAATGTTCCTGAACCATCTTCAGCATTACCTGAGTCAGTTACCCATCTATGTGGATAGTAAGCTGCCATTGATGCATCACCTGCTCTAGTGTTAAGTGCAGTAACATCAATTGAGTTACGTACAAATTTCTTAACATTAAATCCACTTCTACGTAGATTCCAAAGAATCATACCTTTTGGATATAGTGCTGGATCTGGAGCATCTGGATCTAAGAAGTCACTTGTTAGTAACTCTACAATAGTACTTGATGGACTAATTGCTGTTGATCCACCTGTTGCACCAAATCTTGCATCTGCAAATAGTACACCGTTTTCTGTAGTTTGATCTGCTTTATCAAGCAATACCCATTTTGAAGTAGTGTTATTCCATCTATAAATGCCTGGATATTCTTCAACGTTTGCTGTACTAATCCATATATCACCTTCAACTAGTGCAGTTAAGTCTGACTGTACTGTTGGTTCTTTGGCTGCTACAATTGGTCCTGCTGGATCACAGTTAGCATATGCACCGCTATAGTTATGATAACCTACCCAAGTAGTACCATTGTGGATCATAAGATCTACTTCGTCTACTACTGAGCTATACCATAGTGTACCATTTTCTGTTAAGCTAGTTGGTGCTGTGTTAGAAGCTGTATAAGTAAGCTCTTTCCAATTTGAAGCAACCCAATCGCTTGCAGTATCGCCAGTTGGTGCTGTGTACAAGTTAGCTGTACCTGCGCCAGTAGCATAGTTATAAACAGCAAATCCAGCAAGTGCTAGTGCGCCGTCTGTATCTTTGATTCTAATTTCACCACCTAATTTGTGTGTAATTTGAACTTTGTTACTAGCATCGACAATTGCTGTAATGTTTGTAAAGCCAGCAGCATTAATTGCCCCTGCAATTACATCTGCATCACTTGAAGCTGCTGTAGCTGTTATGCTAATAGTTTTAGCACTATCTAATGCCAAAGTAGCCGCTTTTGATTCTTGCATTGTAAATGCATATGAAGCGCCAGTAATTTGTGTAGTAATTGCAGCAGATACAATTTTAGTTGCACCAGTTGCTGTTCTAGTAAAGATTTTACTATTAGCAATTATTGGAGTTACTTCTTCAACATTTGTATTAACATACAATGAACCTAGTGCAATACCTGCTCCTCCACCGGACTTATCAAGTGCAAAAATTGCTGCTTGATTTGTATCATATATTGGTGCTGTAATTGTTGACCAAAGTTGTGTTGAAGTTGCATACTTCTTAACTTTATAGTTTGCACCACCATTTGGAGTAGTTGTTTTGATCCAAAGACTTCCTGTTGGTGCTGGTGCTGTATCTGTGCTCTTGTAAGCAGGAACACTTGTATGCGGAGCAATAGTTAGTTTAGGTGCTTCGTATGTTGCTGCCCCTATACCTGCGTCTGTAGTAATAGTTCCTGTACCGTTTGCTAATACAACGTCAACGCCAGTTGAGTAAATTTCAAGTACTCCGTCTACTGCCGCTGCTGTAATTCCTGAAATTGCCGCTGTGTTAATATCCGAAGCTAATGCTGCATTTGTAGTACCAGCTAGTGTAACTGTTGTAGTGTTAATAACAATTGTGTTACCGTTACTTAGTGTAGGATTTGACACAGTACCAATAACTGCTGGGTGACTAGCATGCCAGTTAGTTGATCCAACTTCAACCCATGTTCCTGCTGCTATGCCTGCTCCTGCATTACCTTTTGATTTAAAGTAAAATTTATTAGTAGTAGTTGCCGCTACAACTGCGTAATCGCCAATTGCGCCAACTGATGGTTTCGGAATACCACTTGCAATATTACCAACTAAGTCTGTTAGTTTTGTAATTACTGTCGGTGCTTTAGTAGAAAAGCTTTGGCCGCCTGTAGTAGTAATAGCTGCTGAATTCCATTCTAATATTCCAAATAATGAATTAAGTGTATCAAACCAATGTGCGCCATCTGCTGGCTCTCCACCTGGTGCTGTTGCACTTGCTTGTAATTTAGATAAATCTAAATCTGCTCTTACTACATAAGCTCTATTCGTTACACCTAGTAATGAATATGCTGTTTGTAGTCCGTATTCGTTAAGCTCGCCGCCATGTATCATATTCCCGTTTGAATCTGAGTAGAAAAGCGGATCGCCAAATGTTTCACCAAGCTCTCTTTGACTGGTGATTAAGTAAGGTTTGCCAGCGTTTGATTTTAACGTGCCAGCGCCAATGCCTGCTCCAGAACTGCTTGTTTTGTTAGAAGCAGTAGCAACAAAAATCATTGGTACCGTGCCAGCCGCTGCTGGGGTGTAGAATGATTCGTCAATTACTTTGACCTCTACGCCTGGTGATGTTAATGCCATTTTAGTTCTCCTGTTGGATTTGTTCGTCTACTTGTATTTATACTAAAATCTTAAAAACACCTTATATATCCATATGAAAAAGGTACCAAAAAGGTGAGGTAAATACAATATGAGACCTTTATGCATTTGTAAGCAAAGACCTGCCGCAATTAATTATAAAAAAGCAGGAAAAGTATATTATAGAAAATTATGTGAACGCTGTTTAAGGAATGGTGTTGGACACGGTATACCTAGATGGAAGCAAGTCGGTTATGAGAAGAAAGACTATTGTGAAAAATGTAATTTTAAAAGTAAACACCCTGAACAGTTTGATGTGTTTCATATTGATGGTGATCTACAAAATTGTAGACCAACTAACTTAAAAACAATTTGTGCTAACTGTCAACGTATTACGCAAAAATCTGGGGTTCGCTGGAAACAAGGTGATCTTCGACCTGACTTTTAAGATCTTCAATTGTACCATCATTATATAGTATAGCATCAAATTTATCGTTAGTGTCTATCCACTTATACTCGCTAGCATGAATATCATATGCTGACATAAGATTACTATTATTATGATTATCTAAAATTGCACTACCAAACCATTCAGGTTCAGCACCACGCTTTACTTGCCAAATTTCTCCGCCAAGCTCTCTAATAACATTCTGTTCATTACGGAATCTTACATCAGGAATAACAAATTCTGTACTAGGATTATTAATTATTTTCTGTTTTACCATACTAACCCATATACCGTCATAAAACCCATTACGCATACAGTCGGTTCCAAACTCTTGTAACACTAATCTAGGTGTAATAATTCTTCCTGTTTCTTCAGTCCAAAAGTCGTCTTGTTCTTCCCGCCATTCTCTAGACCAGGTACTGTCGCCTTCAAGTGCTTCTCTTTCCCAACCAAATAGCTCGGATACAGCATCTTTTAATTTATCAGCAAATGATATTTTTTCAAAACCATATGTATCTACAAGATGGTCGCTTACTGTACCTTTACCAGATCCAATTAATCCACAGATACCAATGATCATACAAAGTCTCCTAAGTTAGTAGTATCTTTATATTATACGATCGTTTTAGTAAGTTGTCAAGTGGTTTTTAGCCTATTGTGAAGCCGTAGCCAACGCCGCCTGCTACAGCCATTGATACGTCATTTTCTAGCTTTTCCATTTCAGATTGTGCTTCAGCTTTTAGTGCATCACCATTAAGTGTGCTACCTCCTCCTGGTCCTGCTATGGTAGCAAATTTTGAACGTGCTTCGCCTAGCATATATTTACAGCTAGCAAGAGTATAATCTTTGATCCATTGTTTTGCAAGGTAGTCGTCTAAAAGCTGTTCATCAGGTCTATAGTTGTATGCATAAAGTAGTATCTCTTCTTCTGCCCTAGGACGCTGTAAAAGTGTTAATTTTTTAGTAGTAGTATTCCATTTGAATTCAATAAAACTACCAAACATTCTTCCTACTAGTTCTTGATGTTGAGCAAACATATCATATGTTGCTAATCCTCCCATCTTAGATCCTGATAGTAAGTAGGTATTTGTATAGGCCATGTTAAATGGTTCAAACAGAGATCCGCCATCGCCGCCACCTGTGCGAGATCCAATTGAACGTCTATATAGCTTTCTAATTTCAATAACTTCACTAGGTAATACATATTCGTTTTGATCAACAACTGTAGTTAAAAACAAATATGATTCCTCTACGCTATTATCTGATCTTTGTCTAAATTTACTTAATGCTTTGCCTAATGCTGTCTCATAATGTATAGGATCTAATTCAACGTCAATCATTCCGCCACCAAGTGACGTATTTACGTAATCATATACATTCTGTCTTGCTGTTGTTAGGTCTGTCATTCTTTACTCTCCACATAGTATTTATCGTTACGATAAATATACATATGCCAAGACTGTCTTTATATAAACCAGAACGCGGTAATGATTATCATTTCCTAGATAGACAAATCCAGGAAATGTTCACTGTCGGCGGAACTGATATTAACGTTCACAAGTACATAGGTGCTAGGAACCCCTCTACAGCAGAATCCACTGCTGATCAGCCCAAATATGATGCTGTAAAAGAAACAAACATACAAGATTTATTATTTTTAGAAAATAGAGATAGAAAATACGATGCTGATGTTTATACAATGCGAGCAGTATATAATGTTCAAGATATTGATTTTGATCTATCACAATTTGGTTTATTTTTAAGCAATGATACGTTGTTTATGACTATACACATAAACAGTTCAGTAAAAACACTAGGCAGAAAAATAATGAGTGGTGATGTTATAGAATTGCCGCATTTAACAGATGAATATGCCTTAAATGATTATGATGTGGCACTTAAAAGATTTTATGTAGTAGAAGATGTAAATCGTGCTGCAGAAGGATTTAGTCAAACATGGTATCCGCATTTGTATAGATTAAAGCTAAAACAAATTTACGATACACAAGAATACAAAGATATTTTAGATTTACCTGCTAGTGAAAATTCAAATAATACACTTAGAGATGTATTATCTACATACGAAAAAGAAATGCAGATAAACAGAGCAGTAGTTGCACAAGCTGAACAAGATGCTCCTAAGAGCGGATTTGATATTAGTCATTTTTATACTGTAGCAACTAATCCAGATGGCACAGTAGCTTTACAAACTGCTGATCAAGATGACCTAGATGCTTCAAATATTAATACTAGAACAGACGAAGTTACTGATCGTCCTGATAGAGAAGGTTATACTGGATACTTAGTTGGTACTGGAGACTCAGCTCCTAATGGTGCACCTTTTGGATTTGGAATTGCATTCCCTCAAGATAATCAACAAGGTGATTATTTTTTACGTACAGATTTTTTGCCAAATAGAATGTTTAAATATGATGGGAAAAGATGGGTTAAACAAAATGATGATATTAGGATGACTCTAAGTAATACACTTGAAAAACAAACACAAAAAGCAAGTTTCATTAATAATACTAAATCAAGTACAATTGCTGGTGAAACTGTTCCAGAACGTCAAAGCTTGTCTAAGGCACTTAGACCTAAAAAGGATAACTAATGCAACATTTTTATGATGGACAAATAAGACGATATACTACACAGATGATGCGTATACTTAGTAACTTCCCGGTTATCGACGGTGACGGGCAAACCAAAGAAGTTCCTGTTATGTACGGAGATTTAACTCGACAAGTAGCTAATATTATTAGAGAAAACAGTGAAAATAAATTACCTAGTGCTCCTAGAATCAGTGTTTATATTACAGGGTTAGAATTAGACAAAGATAGATTAACAGATGCTACATATACTAGAAAAACTAATATACGGGAACGTGCTTATGATGAGGTTAATAAAGAATATATTAACCAAGAAGGAAAAGCATATACCGTAGAAAGATTAATACCTACACCATATTTAATGAGATGCAATGCTGATATATGGGCAAGCAACACTGATCAAAAACTGCAATTACTAGAACAAATTTTAGTATTGTTTAACCCTAGCTTAGAAATGCAAACTACCGATAACTTTATTGATTGGACCAGTATTACTGTTGTGCATTTAGAAAATGTTCAATGGAGTAGTAGAAGCACACCAGTTGGTGTCGACAGTGAAATAGATATTGCTACACTTACATTTAGTGTTCCTATCTATATTAGTCCGCCAACAAAAGTAAGAAAAATGGGCGTTATTACAAATATTATAACTAGTATGTTTGATGAAGAAAACGGAACTATTGAAGATGGAGTTTCACAACCACAACTTAATGCTTATGATGACACTTCAGTTGCAGGAACAGCAACCGATGCTAGAGGAACAAGAATAGGACAATCCGCTGGAGGACATTCGGCTAATGTTAATTTTGCACAATATGGTCTTTATGTAAATCAAGGAAATGCACAATTAGTAGCTAATGGTATGGTTGGTAATAAGAATTGGAGAGAAGTATTTACTGCATTACCAGGAGTTTATGCTGCAGGTGTTAGTAGAATATTCCTTACTAGTAACGATAACGCTAAGACAGTTACGGGCACATTTGCACTTAATCCACTAGATGAAGGACAAATTGCTATTGATTTTGATGCAGATAGTTTCCCTTCAGATACTATTATTAGTGGTAGAACTAGTATAGATTATATTATTGATCCTACTAACTATGATCCTACACCTATAAAAGCATCAGGTGTTAGATTATTACTATTAGATGATATTGGTGATGCAGGTGCTACTCAAGTTTCTAGTGCATGGGCAAATGCAGACGGAACAGGATTAGTAGCTAGTATAAATGATATAGTAGAATGGGATGGATCAAAATGGAATATTATATTTGATGCTTCTGAGACTACAACTACTACATATACAACCAATCTTAACACACAAACGCAATATAGGTATAGAGACAACGAATGGTTACTAAGTATCGACGGTGACTATCCAGTTGGCGCCTGGAGAATCGATCTAGCCGGCTAATTACTTGTATGAACGCAAGTATTGTATGCAGTGGTGCATTATTCTATACCTTAAATACAAATAGATTTTTATTTTTACATCGATCAGGTGGTAGAAAGTCTGATGTTTGGGGATTAGTAGGTGGCACAAATGAAGGTACAGAAACACCTTGGGAAGGGCTTAAACGAGAAATTGTTGAAGAAATAGGTGATGTTACTAAAATTAAAAAAACACTTCCTTTAGAAAGTTTTCTTAGCAACGACAAAAAGTTTCTTTTTCATACATATTTGTGTGTTGTGCAAGATGAATTTATTCCACAATTAAATAAAGAACATGACGGATATGCATGGTGTAGTTTTACTAAATGGCCAAAGCCTTTACATCATGGATTACGTAATACCCTTCAAAGTAAAATTAATCTTAGTAAATTAGAAACTGTTTTTCAAACAATTAATTTACTTGACAGTTAATGCAAATGGCAGTATAATAGTATTATGAAAGTTCTAGTTCTTGGCGATATAATTATTGACAAATATATTTACGGTACCTCTACTCGTATAAGTCCAGAAGCACCTGTGCCTATAGTTAATCTAACTGAAGTAAAAACTTCTCTAGGTGGTGCAGGACTTGTAAGTGAAAACTTAAAAAATTTAGGCGTTGATGTTACACTTGTACAAAATGAGCAACCACGAAGTACAAAAACTAGAATTATTGCAGATGGACATTATATTACACGATTGGATGAAGATGAACAAGCAGACGGTGATGCTGTATTAAAAAATGTATTGCGTAGTGATTTTTCGTCATTTGATTATGCTATATTAAGTGATTACAACAAAGGTGTGCTAACACATTCTACACGAATTATAGAACATATAAACAGTCAAGGTTGCAAAGTTATTGTAGATCCAAAACGCCATCGTAAATGCTATGAAGGTGCATGGTTAGTTAAACCTAATGCTAAGGAATACAAAGAATTTGGATTCGAAAAACACAAAGGTAATATAATAACAACTAGTGCAAATGGTGCAGTATCAGCAAAGTTTGAAGATGAAACACATTTTATAATTCCAGAACAAGTTGAAGTTAATGATGTTACAGGTGCAGGAGATTGTTTTCTTGCTGCCTTTGTATATGGTCTGACGCAAGATAGAACTATTAAGCAGTGTTTAGAACTTGCTACCAAAGGTGCAACTGAAAGTGTTAAACATCTTGGAACATATATTTTATCAAAAAATGATTTAGAAGATACTGTTGTGTTTACTAATGGATGCTTTGATATACTACATATTGGCCATTTAAAGCTTCTTAGACACGCTCGTAGCTTAGGTAATAAGCTTATAGTAGCTATTAACAGTGATGCAAGTGTTAAGCGTTTAAAAGGTGAAACTAGACCCATTAATAGTCAAGAAACTAGAAAAGAAACACTGGAACAATTAGGCATAGTTGACGAAGTTATAATTTTTGATGAGGAGACTCCTTATGAAACAATTAAAAAAATCAAACCAAATATAATTGTAAAAGGTGGAGACTATACTGTTGAAACAGTAGTTGGAAATGACTTAGCAGAAGTTGCTATATTTCCAAAAGTAGAAGGATATTCTACTACACAGATCATAAAGGATATAAAATGACTAAAAAGGTTATTATTGACAAAGTACTTAGCCCTGAAGTATTTAGACAAATACAGGATTATATGTTAGGTCTAGAATATAGATGGTATTTTGGAGCCGGCGTTGCTGACCCAGACGATACTGAAAACTTTCAGTTTATACACAAAATACACGAAGGTCCTTACATAGATAATCCAAATGATTATCAAGTTGTTTATCCGTTGTTAGAAGTTCTACAACCGCAATCTATACTAAGAATTAAAGCTAACTTATTAACAAGAACTCCAAAAAATTTAGTTCATGGATTGCATACTGATGTTATTGCTCCAGGTGCATTAACTGCTGTTTATTATCTAAACAGTAACGATGGTTATACTATTTTTGATGATGGTGATAAAGTTGAAAGTATTGCAAATAGAATAGTTATTTTTCCTGCGAATATTCCGCATAGTGGCGCTACTTGTACAGATGAACAACGTAGAGTTGTAATTAATCTAAATTATCTTCCATGGCGTGATGACAAAAACTGGCATGCATTAATGGACGAACAAGATATTACATATAGAAATCACTGGGAAAAAAGAATGACTGAGATTAATGATTTTGCTTACGATAAAGACGGGGTCCCAATTAAGTGAGAATACTAGTTACAGGCTATAAAGGATTTATTGGACAAAATCTATGCAATTATCTTCTTACCCAAGGTCATGATGTAGAAGGTTGGGAATATATGGATAATGCTGTACCTGATCCTAGTTCATACGATTGGGTAATACATCTAGGTGCTATTACAAGTACAACATATACTGATGTAGATAGAATAATGGATCAAAATTTTGAATATAGCATGAGACTTCTACAAGTTTGTGATAATTACGGAGTAAATGTTCAATATGCTTCCAGTGCTAGTGTATATGGGCCTACTACGCATTTTACAGAAGATGGACCATTATTACCACAAAGTCCTTATGCGTGGAGCAAGTATTTGTTTGATAGATTTATAAAGCAACACAAAGACGAATTTAATATTCTTGTACAAGGTTTTAGATACTTCAATGTATACGGTCCTGGTGAAAACGAAAAAGGCGATCAAGCAAGCCCTTATACTAAATTTACAAAACAAGCAAAAGAAAATGGTACAATTAACGTATTTGAAAAAAGCGATCATTATAAAAGAGATTTTGTATGTGTAGAAGACATTTGCAAAGTACATGAAAAGATGCTTAATGTTGATGCTAGCGACATTTATAATGTAGGAACTGGTAACGCAAAAAGTTTCGAAACTGTAGCACAAACAATTGCTAAAAAATATAATGCTACAATTAATTATATACCTATTCCAGATAACATAAAAAATCAATATCAAGAATACACTTGTGCAAATCTAAGCAAATTAAATAGTGTTATAGATATGGAGTGGACTAGCATAGAGGAGTATATAAATGCACAATATAATTAACGATGGTGAATTCGTAAAAGACTATGAAACATTCCATCCATTTGGTCCAAGAATATTTAAATCCAAATTGAATGCAGAGGATTTAACATTTTTACAAAATTTTGCTGAAATAGCTCGCAATGCTCCGTCAGCAGGATCATCCTTATCAGGCAACATTAAAGATCAAAAAAGTTCTCATACTGGCAATAAAGAAAAAGAACAGCATGTTCTTAACATACTTTGCCCTTACATTATAGAATGGTACAAGATAGAAGATCAACAAAGACTTTGGTTTCTTGATAAGAATGATCCGGAAAGCGAAAATCTTAAAAATGTAGATTACAATAGTATTAATTTTCATACTGGTACTGGCACGTGGTTTAACTATATGAAAGCAAACGAGTTTAATCCATTACATGCACACAGCGGTAGTATTAGCGGAATAGTTATGGTAAAAGTTCCTGAAGAAATATCACAAGAACCAGATAATATCAAAATAGAATCAAATGCCCGTTGTCCTGGAATGCTAGAATGGGTACATGGTGAATTTGGTGCGGGTGCTTATAGAACATACCCTGTTGAAGGAGATATCTATCTGTTTGATGCTAAACTAAGGCATCAAGTTTATCCATTCCAAAGTGATGTTGAAAGAATAACAATGAGTTGGAATGTATTTGAAACAACATTTGATAAGAAAATAGAGGTTAATTTTGAATGAGTAGATTACAAGGAAAAGTTGATAAAGGTTGGGGTTATGAATTAATTTGGGCAACTAATGACAAGTACTGTGGTAAAATTATGATATTTGAAAAAATTGGCTCAAAGTTTAGTATGCATTTTCATAAAGAAAAAGATGAAACATGGTTTGTAAATAACGGAAAATTTATAGTTCGTTGGATTGATACTAAGGATGCAACCATCTTTGAAAAAGAACTAAAAGAAGGCGACACTTGGCACAATCCGCCATTACAGCCACATCAACTAGAAGCGTTAGAGCCTATGAGCTCAGTTACTGAAGTAAGTACACCAGATTCTGTTGAAGATAATTATAGGCTTATACCTGGTGATAGTCAACAACTAGAGTCTACTGATGATTGAGATTGAGTGGAGCGATGAGTTTGATAGAGGCTCAAGTTGGATTGCTCCTAAGTGTGTAGTTGGCTTAGATCGTGATGGAGTAATTAATGAAGACCTTGGTACATACTGTTGGAAAAGCAAAGATTTTAAACTTATAGAAGGTAGTATATCTGCTATTGTAAAGTTACGTAAACTAGGACATAAAGTTGTAATTATTACAAATCAAGGCGGAATTGAAAAGGGTTTATTTACTGAAAATGATGTTGATAATTTACACAAACACATGTTTGAATTATTCGGAGAAGCAGGGTGTCAAAGTATAGACGGATTATATTATAGTGCTAGTAGTAGAAAGAATGACATGTATGCTAAGCCTAATCTAGGAATGTTTAAACGATGTGAACGTGAAGTACCACACGTAAAATTTAATCAAGGTTATTACGTAGGTGATAAAATATCTGATTTAAAAGCTGCAATAAAAATTGGTGCAAAGCCAATACTAGTACGTACTGGTTATGGAAAAGAAACAGAAGCATTAATCAACAAAAGATTTACATATAAACAAATAAGAAAAGTAACTAAAGTTTTTGATACGCTTTTAGACTTTGTTAATTATCTTGAAGATTAAGCCTGAGCTTCTCCCCACTTAATAATAATATTTGAATTAATATCTGATCCTGACACTTTATACACGTTAATTGCTAATACGTCTGGACCATTAGGGAATGTACCTCTACCACCTAATGGCGTGTTTGTAAGTTCTTTCAGATCTTTTAATTCTAGCGTAGAACGTTCGCCTGGCACAGCAATAAACGAGAACACAGTTTCTCCTGGTCTAGCAAACGGTGGTTGCTCAAATGTAGCTTCAATTGTACCCGTGCTTAGTGCTAGTGTACCTGTATATGAATTGTTAAAGTTTACTTGGTAAAATGTATTTCCTGCCCATGTAACTTCATTAATACTATTTACATAAGTGTTGGAAGGGAATGTTAAACCGTTATTACCGCCTGTAATAGCAGTACCAACAATTGTGCTAGCACCGTCAACACTTGCCGTTGTTAAGTAAGCATAGTTTTTGTTTACAAGTGCGGCATTATATGCGATAGTTAAGTGATTTGAACTATTAGCACTAATTTGCCCAGTTCTTCTATTTGAAAGTTCAAAGTATCCCCAGTTGTCGTAGTCACTTATATAACCATATTGAATAGTTGTGTTAGCAGGAATGTTTGTTCCTGTAATTACTTTACCTTCAACAAAACTAGTATCACTTGATCCAAATGTTGTTCTATAATCACCGGCGTTAACATACACATAAGAGCCAGTACCCCAACTAGTGTATATACCACTATCAAGTTGTGCAGTAATAGAGCCAATTGATGTCATATTAGCTGTTGTAGCCGCAGTACCATCTGTCCATGTAACACCACCACCTGATGCAATTTGAGCAAAGCTAGGTTGTCCGCCTTGTGCAACACCACTTAATCCTGACCAGTTAACGTCACTTGGGTTAAGCGGATAGTTTTGTGGATTAAGCACACCTTCAATAACAATACCTCCAGAACCTGAGTCTGATGTAACCTCAAGCCCCATAAGTAAAAGTTGAGCACGATTAAGTAGTTCACGTTCACCTAAGTCACCTACAATAGCATTTGACACACTAGGAGCCAAACGCATCATAAACGCTGTTTGTTTTGTAGTACTAACAGCAATGCCTGTTTCAGCGTAACTAAAAATATAACCTCGATCTTCATCAAAGCCGCCATCTGTTAGGAACGCACTACCCCAGTGACTAATTAACGGAGTAATTGTCTGTGAAATAATAATAACACCTGTTCTAGCACTATGAGTGGCAGCTGGACCAGCTGTATAACTACGTTCTGCTCCTGCTTGGAATGTAAGTAAACTTGCAGCTCTAGTAACACCACTAAGTGTGTTTGTTTCTTTGTTATTAGCAGTATATGTCATAACTTCATTATCAATATATACAGTAGCATTGTATGGGAAGAAACTACTATCTTCTAAGTGAATAGTTGTTTGTGAGTTGGTCATTGCAGTTTTTAATTTACCTGGAGGGCCTTCATTTGTAACTTCATACCTAACTGGTAAGTTTCCTGATCGCATAAATGCTTCTGTGTTAACGTTTGAATTACGCATTCTGTGTGCAAATACAAAGTTACCATCTGAACCACGCACCATCCAATCAATAAATCCAGCACCATACCATGTATACTGAATTCCAATCATCTGCATTTTAGCAATATCCATATTGTAACCACTTGGACCGCTGCCATCTAATTTATCTAAATTAAATTCACTTTGTTTTGCTTTTTTGTCACTTACTAGTGCAACTTTTGCACCTGAAATATTAATAACGCCACGCCAGTCTGGTGTAATAGTACAAACAGTATCACTATCAACATGAGTAACAACATGTGTCATACCTTTGATAATAATTCTATCACCAGCTGTTATTTGATCTCTAAATCTTGTGTTTGTTCCTGTAACATAGTTAGAATCAATATTTAATGCAATAGTTCCTGCAATTTGTTTTGTTCCTGTACGCTGTACTGCACTAATTTGTGTACCATCAAACTCCCAAAATATACCATTTTGGTCATCAAAGATGCCTGAACGTACAGTAGCACCATGCCAGCTTACAACACTCATTTGTGCTGCAAATCCTAATACTGCTGTTGTTGAACCTAGTCTACGTTTTGAACGTACTTTAAATGTTCTTTCATCAGTTACTGATACTACAGTATAATCAAATTCTTCACCAACACCAGTACTGAATCCGCTGTTATAACCTTCAGTTTCAATACCTAATAAACGTATTATTCCACCAACTTGTACACCGTGATCATTGTCGTCTGTTGTTACTGTTATTAGTGAATCAACTTCTATACCGTCTGCTGTTACACTCTGTAGATCGTAACTTGGCGCAAACAATGCACCAGTTGTGTACATAATACCTTTACCTGACTGATATCTAATATACTTTTTACTTTGACGTATTGCTTGTGCTCCATGTTGTGGGCCGCCAGTACCTAACTGTACACCGCCATCATATGGTCTATGCACAAAGAAACTGTCTGGTCTAGGATATACAATACCACCTATTGGAGTTCCACTAACATCAATAGCACCTACAGCTCTCGCTTGATATCTTATAGTATTTGTTGTTGGAACTTCTGTAATAAAGAATGATCCACCTGCTAGTGCATGGTTGTTTGTGCCGCCGTCATCACTTGTTATGTTTACAATAAATGTATCTCCTGGAACTAGACCATGAGCATATGTCCATTGTGCATTAAGTGTTGCTAGTGCTGCATAACTTACTGTTTGATTAACAGCTATAGTATTTGTTGTTGCTTCTGATATTGTTACAGTTGATATAAGATCAATATTAGTTCCTGGATTAGCAATAGTATATGTAGCTGTTACTGCTGTAATTATGCCGCCAGCCGCAGCATCAACATACATTTCTATATCGTTTAATGGGCTTGATCCTTCTAGGTCTAACCCAGAAATTATAATTCTGTCACCTTGTTTATAACCCGTTCCGCCAGTATATACTGCAATATTATCATATGAACTAAAATTTCTTCTAATAGTAAATGTAGCATTTGACCCAGTATTAGAAATATTTGCGCCAGAAACTGCATTGTATGGTCCTGTTGGTTGTGGCGCTGTACCAGAAATAGTAATTCCTGTTATTTGACCTGTTGATTCATTTCCTACTTGTGTAATAGTTATAGTGGCATCATTAACTGGTGATGCACCTCTTAAACTAGTACCAGGAATAACTAGCTGTTGTCCTACAGCATATCCGGTACCTGGAGTGGATACGCCATTAGTAAGATCAACTGTATAGTCGCCTTCTCCAAGTTCAACTTGGAACGTGCCTCCTGAACCTTGTCTATTTGCACCAGATATAGTAGTAGCTGTTGTGCCATTAATTGCTATTCCAGTTGTTGTATATGTTAAAATAGAACCGTTAGCATCAACACTAACAATAGTGCCTACAATATCATTTGCAGGTGTTGCTCCACCAAAGCCTGCATAATTTCCTGCAATAGTAAATGTTTCACCTACTAGATAGTTAAGTCCGCCGCCGCCCGTTACCTGATAACTAGCGCCGGTTACTTGAACAGTAAATGATGCCCCTCCATTACCGCCTGAGGTATTACTAGTATATGCTACATTAGTAAATGTTTCATCTCTTTGTGGAGCGTTAACTGTGGTATGATTTATTCCAGTAATACGTCCTGCAACTCCGACAGTTAATGCTTCAAAAGTCACTGCGGCTCCGCCACCGCCACCTAGTACTGCATCAGCAATTGTAATAGTTGCTCCTTGTGCAACTCCTGTACCAGCAGTAACAATAGTAATATCTGAAATATCTATATCGCCTGCTGTTGAAATTGTATTAACATCCATTGTAAAAGCTGCGCCACCGCCTCCACCTAATACACTATCTTGAATAGTAATAGTATCACCAGATGTATGTCCTGAACCACCAGTAACTACCTCTACTTGTAAAACTGCACCAATTGCGTTTACAGTAATATTAAACGTACCAACAGTTCCAGACCCGCCACTTGTACCAGTTACTCCTGAGTATACTCCTGGTGTTCTCGAAGCATCTGATGCTCCAAAATTATTCATAGTTCTATGTTCACCAGCAGCTTGTACTTTAATTGTATAAGTTGAGCCACCGCCGCCTGTGCTTGCAACTCCTGTATAAGTTCCTGGTGTTCTGTTAGCTGGAACCTGCGTAAGGTTATTAATAGTAAGTACTTCTCCACCAGCACTTACACTTGTTACTGTTACATAGTTGTCATTAGCTGTTGTACCATTTGCTGGTGATATTGTAGAACCATCTAATACAAGACTGTCGCCAACTACATATCCTGAGCCACCTTGTGCAATAGTTACACCAGTATAAGTTGTATTTAAATATGCAACATCAAAGCTTGCTCCTACACCGTTATTTCCAAACGGTGTGTGAGCTACGTTTGGAATTATTGCAAATCCATTAAAGCTTAATCCAGATATAGTAGCAGTATTAACGTCACCATCGCTGTTTACACTGCTAACAAATACAATAGCATCATTCGCAGGGGATGCACCGCCTAGTAAATTACCTAGTATTTTAATACTATCACCAGCTACATAGTTATATCCACCGTTTGCAACACTGTTTAATACGTATGTGTTACTTGAATCACCAGATGGTGAAATATTAAATGTAGCATTTTGTCCTAGTGCAGAAACATTTGTTCCGCCCTGATCAGTATAAGTTACAATATTACCAATTCTTTGATTAACAAAGTTTCCACTAAATTGTACTCCTTTACCGCTTGCTCCTGTGCCTACTGTTTGTACGTAAATTGCTGTTCCTGTTCCATTATCTACAGCTTGGTTAACTTGTATACCTGTAATATCATCTACCTCAAGTGTATCAGTATTAGCAGCCGTTGTAGCTGTAGTAGTTGGTGTTATGTAAGTTCCGCCGCCTGCACTAGTATCAAGTATTTGTGTTACTTGAGAACCTGTTGGAATATTTGCATGTGTTAATGGTGAACCTACTTCTGGAGCTGCTCCATCAAATGGTATAATTGTACTTCCACTAGCTACTCCTAATTGCGTTGTAAAACTTCCTGAAGATCCATTACTTGCAATAGTAAATGTAGCTTGTCCAATACTTGCTCCTGTATAAAATGCTGCTTTTCTTAACTGACAATAAGTTGTAACTAGTACTTCCCCATTAGATGTACCAACTTTAGATTTTGCATAATAAGTAAATGTTTTTTCTGTTGGTGTAGTATTAACAACAAACGAACCTTCAGCTCTTGCAACACCCTGGACTGAATTTTCTAATGCCTTAATAGTAATAGGCTGTCCTGGTGAAAATCCATGAGCAACTACAGTAGTAACTGTAATTAAACTAGCACCCACACCACTTGTACCTGTACTTGCATCTGTTACAACATTAGATACTGCTGTGTTTGTTGCTGGTATTTCATAAACACTAGGATATCCTCTTAAGGTACCAATAGCAGACCATTTAGTAGGCTGTAGGCCATATTCAAAGTCAGCATCAAGCATACTTAAAGGATTAGCAATACGCATACGTTCAATAGCATCAGTGCCAAAATCGTATGGTCTAGTTGTTACAATACTTTTGCCATTTTCAACTTTTTCTGCAAATACTTGTAGATCGTCAGTACTTTTATGACTGCTAGTATCATAATTAAACCAAATTTGTGTAATTGCGTCTGTAGTTTGTAGATAAGTTGAGAAATCGGAGTCATAACCTTTAGTTTTTGTTTTAGCTATAGCACCTGTTTCTACATTTGGAAAATTATATATAATCTCATTTTTTGTAGTATTTGTAACTAGAAGTAATTCTGCAAGGCTCCATCGTCCTTGAACTTTTAAATTTCCAACACCACTTTCTACTTTTGCTGGAATTTGATCAAGTCCTAGTGTAATAACATTAATAATAATTGCACTAAGTTCATTAATTCTAGGGATTGCTCCTGCTTCAGCATTATCTCCACTAGTATCTGTAGTTTGTATTACTGCTGTTTGATTACCTGAGTATGCTGAATTAGTAAATATGTAATCTCTAATAATATCTCTTATTTTTGCATGGGTTTGTATTTCAGGTTGTCTATCACCGTCAATTTGTGCTACAGTGCCTTCCCAGTAGTACCCTGCTATTTTACTTGTTTCTTCGTTGCCGCCGTATCGTAAATCCCACAAGTAAGCATCAAGCACATAACCTACATCTCTTTCACATTTTGATTGATTATATACATATCCTGCAAAACCTGTTGCATTAGCAGCTACTTGTGCTGCAATCCATGCTACTGCTTCTTTTTGTATATAATATTTGTTACCATAAAGTAAAGCATATGCATTTGGATAAACATAACCCGTTGCACTCATACCTGGCTTAAAGACGTAATTTTTTATCTGTGTTTTTGCCATATTCTTTTAAATCCCAAATGCTATTGCAAACGCTGTTGCTGTTTCATCTACATACTTTTTATTAGGAACAGCCGTTACACCTGTTACTGCACCACTTAATGTAGCTGTTGTAAAAGCCGCCGTAGATGGCGTAGTTGCTCCAATAGATGTGTTATCTATCGTACTGTTATTTATAGGACCTACTATCCTTCCGTTAACACTATCGACTAGTAGTGTACTACTGTCTGAATATACTGAGCCGTTTAAATCTCCAGTTACTCCTCCGGTTGCTGTAATCATACTTGCTACACTTAATGTTCCGCCAAAGTTTGCGTTGCGTACAACTCCTAAACCACCTGTTACTTTTAATGCTCCAGTTGTTGGACTTGTACTTTGTGTTGTGTTTGTTATACTTACTTCACTAAAGTTTCTTGTTTGATCTAATACATTAATAATTCCGTATACAGTACCGTCTACATTTCCGTAATATAACGTATCAGGTGCACCTAATGGAATTGTCCATGTCAGTCTACCTGTATTTTTACCTTGTGCTGATACACCTACAGTACTATCACTATGCCTTAGACCACTACTATAAACAACCGTGTTGCCAACAGCAACACTACTAAAAATTTTGAATACTAAAGTAGTAAAAGCTAAATCAATTGTAGTAGTTTGATTTCTGTAAACAGTTAATGTTGGTTGATTGTTTGATTCTCCGTCGAATCTAAAATTACCTGCACTTTCCACAAAGTCATAATCGGCAGCAACTCCAGCTTCATCAGAGTTAACTGATAAGGTTAATGTTGTTGCTGAAATATTTCCATTCGCATCAACAGTAAAGCTAGGGCTTTTAAAGCCGTAATCTGATCTTAAAGGTGTATTAACTGTCGTTGGCATTTTTTACTCCATATAGTATATTTAGCCTACTTAGGAATGTCAACTAGTTAAAGGATTTTGATTTTGAAAGTAGTTTGCAGTAAAAATGAACTTTGCACCTTCGTATCCTGTTTTAGCTGTTATTAGCAAATCTACATAAGATTGGTTAACTGTAACCGATAAATCTACAAGATCATTTCCTAAATTGCTTCGACCAACCACACTTAAATTAGCATAATCAACACCAACTGCAACAATAGCCTTCACAATTTCTTTGTTAGTATTATTATAATCAATTGAAATAGTAAACTCAGCTGAACTAAATTCACCAGCATGCCAGCGTTCTACTTGTGTGTTTGTATAAGCTTGCTTCCAAGGCCCGTTGTGAGAAGTACTGCCATTATTTCTTACTAACAGTGTCTTTTTAATACCTTCTTTAAAGTAATTTGCAATATTAAACATAATGATCCTTTGTCATTATATTTATCAGTTATTTACTATGATTAGTTTTCCGTACTCAGGCAAGTACAAGTATTCGATATCACTAGTAGCTAATGTACGAATAGCATCATCTAATGTTTCTACTAATGGTTCGCCTCCTAAATTAAAACTTGTATTAAAAATAATAGAAATACCTGTTTTTTCTTTAAATGCTTTTATAATATCATAATAATGAGGATTTTGATCTCTACTAACTGTTTGTATTCTACAAGTTCCGTCAACGTGTATAATAGCAGGAATCTTTTCTTCTACACCTGGTTGACAGTTTACAGCATACATCATTGTAGGTGAACTAGGCATACCACGTAAATCAAACCATTCATGCACATCTTCTTCTAGTATACTGCCAGCAAAAGGTCTAAAATATTCTCTACGTTTAATTTCGTTTACAAAATCTTTACCATCTTTGAAAGTTGGATCAAACATTAAGCTTCTATTACCTAATGCACGTGGTCCGTTTTCTGAACGTCCTTGGAAATTAGCAACAATATTTTTTGACGTCATAAGTTCAACAACATCTTTATGTGTAGCATCTTTAATCTCTGCGTCATACTTTTCTACTGTACTATAAATATCTTGTTCTGAATAATCATACTTAGGACCCAAAAATACATCATTAGCACGTTTATTAACAGTAGTATCTTTAGAAGTTTTATAGTATTGCCATAATGCTGCACCCATTGCTGTTCCGGCATCATTTGAAATAGGTTCTACATAAATCTCAATACCTTCGTCTTTTAGTGCATCTAAGTAGTGATAGTTAGCAACACAGTTAAGCCCATAGCCGCCACTAATAACTACCTTTTTACATTTTGATTTTTCAACTGCATGTCGAATAAGTTTAACTACTGCTTCTTGTGTTTCTTGTTGAACAGCATATGCTAAGTCTCTTCTGTTTTCAAGATACGTAACATCTTCTTGATCATATGCAAGATTGTCATTATCTAACTCTTCATGCATAGATTTATTAACAATTGCTCCGTTAGGATATCTAGGAACTATTAAGTTTCTATTTGTAGTAGGGACTGGTAATGTAGTAGTGTTGTCTATAATATCTGGAATGTTACTATTAGGTTTACCATATGGGGATAACCCCATAGTTTTTCCAGCTTCAATTGCTGTAAATCCACAGTACTCTGTTACTGCTTCATAAGCTTTTACAATACCAGCACGATCATGAATAAATGCTTCGTATTCAGTCTCAGGTTCACCCCAATGAGTTGCGTCCCACTTTTCAACTAATGCTCCTGGTATAGCCTCTCTAGCTCCTAGTGTTTTATGCAAAGTTTTAAATCTTGCGGGGTAATTACACTTGTAAATACTTTCAGTTTCCCAAATAGTCATGTCGTTGCCCTGACTATGTAAAGGAAAAAATGTTCCAGCACCGTCAACAATTACTGCTACAGCCTGATCAAAACCTGACCTATAAAACGCCATAGCTGCATGCATCTTATGATGATACATAGCTACATCTATTACTTCAATTCGATTATTTGGATTTTCTGTTTTTAGTAGACCTAGTTTCCTTGCTAATCCAGAATAAACATCTTCGCCGGAATAATCTAATTTTCCTGCTGTTTCTTCTAAAGTTGTTGTATGGCAAATTACTAAATGATCTAATCTATCAGTATACTCTTTAATTTTAAGCATACTAGCTAATGGTCCACCATCATACTTTAATCGAGTTAGTCTTTCTTCTTCGATACTGAAAACAATTTCGCCATCTTTAAGTAAGCATACTCCTGCATTATGTCCCCTAGCTACTCCTGCAATCCAAATTGGTTTTGACATTTAATATCCTCTGTACGTGCTAAAATTGTTATCAGAAACGTAAGAACTTATTTGTTCTCTAAATTCAAATAGACTTACATCTTTTGTGTTATATATATTGTCTAAATAATCAATTACACTATATTGTTTATCATTAAATTTTGTATCTTTGCCTAGAGCTGGCAGTAAACATTCTTGTAACCACTTGGCATGACCGTGTGTTGACGGATGAGGATCCCACCAGTATGGTTGTTTTTTATTTGTGCTTTCGTTTGTGTTAACAAATTTGTAAATATTAGGACTATCAACAATGTGTTGATTTTCTCCTAGTTGTTGATCTTGCCATGCAAAACTTCCTAAAGGCGTTACCCAATGTTCTCTATTATCATTCCATATTGATTTTACATAATGTTCAAACTCAGGATATTCTTCTAACAATGTACTATTAACTGTGCCATTTTCTCCGTCACCGTTAAAGTTTAAGAAGTCATTTCCTAGTTTATTAAAGTCTCCTATAGTAGTCATACGCCATTTACAGCCTGTTGATTTTAATAGTCCTTGTGCTAGTGTCATTGCATTTAATGAATGCATTACATATGAACGTTCGTCAAAGAATTGATCATACCATTTTTTAGTATAAAATTCTAAATTATACATATTAAAAACAGAACCTTTAGTTAACCAACTGCCTGTTTTATGATAGTCATTTCTCAAGTGAGAAGTCCATTGAATAACTATAGTATCATCTTTAGTAAAATTATGTTTAGAATGACATTCAGCAATACGCTGTGCTATCGCAGAATTTCCTAATCCAGCATATGCCCAGTTTTCTGCTAGTGCGTATTCACTGTCTAACGAAAGAAGACTTGCCCATGTTGGCCAATCAAAGATAGTAAAACTACATCCAAATGTAAATAAACGTTTCATTAACTAGCTAACGTTTTTATGGATTTCTTCTATCATATGACGTTCAATCTTATCATCCATTTGCATAATACCTTCATTAACTCTATCAGAATATTCATCTACAGTAATTCTTATTGGACTATATACTCTGCTGATTTCGCCCATATCTAAGACATTAAAAAATTCACAATCCGGATACGAAGTGTTTATTGGGAAAGTACTTCCTATAATAACTGTACTTGGTTTATCGAATGCATATGCTAAATGTTGTCCTACACTATCACATCCTAAAAAATGATCAGCTTCAGAGATAATTGAGCACCATGATCTTAGATCTATTCCTTTTGGTACAGCAATTGGCCTATCTAGTCCATGTTGTTTAAAGTCAATTGCTATTTCACCCATAAAGATAATTGCATAATCTTTACTAATTTCTTTTAGAATATTTACTAAGTTAGTAGGTTCAATGCTTCTTCCACTAAAGTCAGTTAACATTCCGTCTTGCTCTACAATACCTCTACCAAATGGCTGTACTACTAAAACTTTATCATTTTCTGTTTTTTCTTTTACTTCTTTAATGACCTGGCCGCCACGCATTAGTTCTTGTTTACTTAATTTAATATTTGGCTTAGGTAAGTCTCTAATTCCTTTATTATTAATAGCAATGTCATATGCTTGAGATAGGTTACATTTTTGATTATAATATTCCCAAACCCTATAAGGTTCAGGACTTAGCATATTCATATCTTTTAGTTTATCTTCAAATAAATTTTTGTGCCAATGATCGTATGCCTTAGCATGTAGTAACTTATGCCCTTTAAAAAAGTCAGTGCCGCCTTCGCAGATAACTAAAAAATCATCTTCAGGATTTTCTTCGTGAAATTTTTCTAGTGCTGCTATTGAGCATACTACTCTTCCGGCACCACCGTTTATAAAAATTGCTGTGTTTCTTTTTGACATACTTTTTAATTCCTATCGTTAATAAACTAAGCACTTAATTGCTTCTACATGAATATTTATATATGAATTATTTTGATAGAGGTCAAAGTGAAAGGCGCCGCAGCGCCTTTACTATATTATAATATGAACTTTATTCTACTGCTAGTTCGTGTGCAGGGTTGAATGTTTTTTCTGCTGCTTCTCGATCTAAAGCATCTTCAGTATCAGTTGGTACTGCATCTGCTTTCCTGACTAAGTTTTGATTAGTTGGTAATGTTAATAATGGTTGCTCTTCCCATTGTACTTTCCACGGATCAACTTGTTTTACTTTAGTAAGTGTAACCTTTGCTCCTGAACCGCCACCATTAGTAACAAAGAAACAATCAGTATATGTTGCTGCTTCAGGATGATATAGTGCTCTTTTATTTTCAACACTAAATCCTGTAATAGCACCTGATCCGCTCTTTGATGTAACTGTTAGTTTAACTTCATCCACTACATTAGTATTTTTATACTTAGGATCTTGTACTAATAGTACATCACCTACAGCATATCCAGTTCCTGCTGTTGGTATTGTTGCTGTCCATGCAACACCTTGTGTTTCTGTAATATCTCTTAGATATTGTTGATAGTTTTGAATTGCTGTTCTTGCACCGCTCGGCAAATCTTCACTGTTTAACCTATCACTGTTCATTAAAAAGTTATCTCTAAATTTAAGTTTCTCTTCCCAAGTTGTAATAGGTTCTTTCCAAGGAAACGGAGTAATAAACTGTTCAGTTGCTGATGAATATTGAATTTCGTTTCGTTCATATGTATGATCAGGAATAGGATATTTGTCTCTCACATATGTAGCAGTTTGTCCTGGTACTGTTTCTTCTATGTCCGGAATAGAAAGAGGATCAACACCGCCGAACATTGCACACACAATCGCTTGCGACATGTTAGCTTCAGCATCTACTTCTACTAAGTAGTGATCACCTCCAGGCATTGGCATTTCGCCATTAAACATCCTTTCGCCTTGAGGTGCTTCTTCAAGACCTATAATTTTATTTGTAATACTACTAATCCAGACATACCTTTTATTAGGACCTTTGTATTTTACATATGCCTTTTTTTGAAGCACGTTTGTTTGATGATAAATATCATCTGGTAAATCGTAGTCTATATCTTTTATTATTTCACTAATTGCCATAATTATTCCTTACCAGTAAATTGTATAAATCATTCCGCCGCCACCAACGCCGCCACATCTACATGTACCGTCATTAGTCCAGCCTGCAAATCCACCGCCACCTGGATGGAAACCTGCCATCATACATGCTTGTCCACAACAACTACTATAGCTTCCGCAAATTCCACCAAAACAACTATTACAACATGTTGAAGAACCTTGTGGTCTTGGACCTGGGTGTCCGTGTGCTACTCCTGCTGCTTGCCATCCTGCTTCTACACAAAATTGTGTACTGTGGTACATTCCAGCATTACCTGGAGTATGTTCTAATTGTGTCACGCCACTAACATAAGAACATCCGCCACAACAACCACACATAGAACAGCATGTATAGCAATTAGTAGACAATTGGCATCTCGGATATCTAGCTGTATACAAGCCTCCTGTTAGGCATAAACACCATGTTCCGCTTTTGCATATCATACTAGGGCAGCCACAAAATCCTTGACAGCAACTCATATTTGATCCTGAAGTTCCTGCTGAACACATGCAAATTGAATCGCCAGCGGTTACATCAACTTCATACATTGCGTAGCCACCTGCGCCACCTGCGCCTCCTTGTGTACAGCAACAGCTAAAGCCGCCACCTGCGCCACCGCTCCATACTTCAAAGAGAGCATGCTGGATACCTGCTGGTACAGTCCATGTATATCCGCAGCCACCGTTATGTGGAACCCATGTTTGAGTGTTTTCAATAACGAATTCTGCAGGTTTTATTGTTGATCCTGCTTCGTAACCGTATACTAAATCTTTTAAATTACTCATCTATTCTAATCCTTCTTACGAGGTTATGTGCCATTCAACTATAATTAATCCACCTGCGCCTGCAGCTCCACATCCTCTATAACTATTATGTGATGAGCCAGTTCCGCCACCACTTCCTGGAAAGTGTGAAAATCCCATTTGGCCGCATCCGCAACAATAACCAGCACAAGCATCTCTTCCTGGACGGAAAAAGTTACCTACAAATGGTGCTGTAGGAGCCCATTGCCATGCTGTACCAGAACAAAATGCAGTGCCTTTCATTGCACCCATTGCTCCGCAAAAACCAAAGGTTCCACAGTATGAACCGCACAAGTGTGAAGAACATCCCATATAAGTAGTTCCAATTGCTCCCCAACAAAATGCACAAGCTCTGTGTCCGGCTGATGCACATACTACGTTTGCACCTTCTGTAAGTCCATATACATAACTTGGATAACCATCACATCCGTTGCCGCAATCGTTTGAACAATACGTTGTACCTCCTGCACAAAATCTGTACTGCTGTCCTGCTACTGTATCAATAACTTTTCTTGTGTAACTTCCTGCGCCGCCGGCTGTTCCAAAGTGACAGCAACAACTTCCTGCGCCGCCGCCTCCGCCGCCCCACATTTCCACTGCAAACCATGTTACTCCTGTAGGAACTGTCCATAAACAGCAACAACCACCATTATTTTGGCTGGAAACACTAGTATGGTAAACTACCATGGAGTCAACGTTAACATTTCCTGCTCCCGAACTTGCATATTGTAACATTGCTTTAAGTGCTGACATTATTTTACTCCGGCTTTGTATCTGGTGCTAGTGGATATCTAACTTTCCACGCCGGAACTTCATCCGACTCACCTTTTTTATATGAAGTTGGTAAATCTCTTAACATTGCCCTATATGTTACCCAAGGTTCTTTAACAGCATCTGGCATGTCTGGTGAAATTTTGCCATCTGATCCTTCTAGCATTGTATCTCTGTTTATAATAACATCATCCCATGTCATACTTGGCTGTTGATATGCTACTGTTTTCCATTCTCCTGCATCTATATCGTATTCTAAATCTTTTTCATATACAAACGTTTCGCCTACATCTGGTTTACTATTATACTTCGTAGTTGGATAATCTCCAAGTGATGCATGGGAATATGTTTCTGTAACCTCAGTTTGATCGCTAATAGTCAGTGTTGAAGCAGCAGGTCTAACAATTGCCATAATCAATGGATCATCAGCTAAAGTTACTTCAACTCTAACTGTTCCTTCTGGTAACGGAACGTCTGCACCGTCATCCGCTTCCATCAATTCTGTCATTGCTCTATTTCTTTTACCCTTGTGATCACCATCGGCATCAACAAACAAATAAACTTTGTCTACTCCTTCATAGGTCATAGACACTGTGTTACCATCGCTATCATCTTGGCCATACCTTTCATTAGGTATTTTGTAAGTGAAAGTTTTAGTAGCTATTGTATTCTCTGGCATTTATCTTTCCTCGCTTATATTATTAGTTCTAACTGTATTTAACAATTACTTGTCCTCCGGATCCTGGCTGACCGTTAAAGTGTACGCCACCGCATGCTATAGCACTTACTCCAGGACCTCCTGGGAAACTTTGTCCTGTAAATGGGTCGTTACTAGTACACATCACGTATCTTCCTTCTTGGTGCCAACAAGCACATAAGCCTTCGTTTCTACGTCCTAGTTGTCTAAATCCTCCTGAATTCCATATATAATATTGTGTATGACAGTATGTATTTCTCAATCCAGTACCGCCCATACCACCAATTGAAATTTCTCCAGTTCCGTGACTGCTGTTAGCACTTGCTGAAGCTCCACTTTGAATTCTTCCAAAACAACAAGTGTACGCATTGTATGGACCACTATGTCCATGCTGTGAAGTTCCAGCTTCGCCTCCGCATGCACAAGCAATATTAGTGCCGGCTGTTACATCATATACATAACTTGCACAACCTGTACATCCATTATTACTAACTTGATATGCACATGAAGTTGAACTTCCTGCACAAATTCTGTATTGGCATCCTGGTTGAGTATCAATTCTATGACGTGTCCAGCTACCAGCTGTTCCTTGGAATGATTCAAATACACAGCAACATCCATCGTTGCCTGATGCTCCGCCGCCATATAGTTCAAAAGTTATTGACGATATACCTGCTGGTACTGTCCATAAGCAACAACATCCGCCATTTGCCGGAGAACCGACTGACGTATGATATACTTTTAATCTAGTAGGTACATTTCCTACATTTGCAGGAGCAATACTGTTTAGTAGCGATGAAAGTGTTGCCATCTTATAATTCTCCTACTCTGCTTTTATGTGCCACACAGAACCCAACCATAAGTTGCTCCTGAGTAAACTAGTATTGGCGATGCATTGTTAATATCAATAGTTAAATCGGTTGCAGAGTTTTGAATCTCTTGTCCGTTTCTAGCTACTGTAATATTAGATGACCCAGCTGTTCCTGAAATATCAACAACTTGAATGGTATCATTCTCTGTTGGTGAAGCAGGGAGGGTAATTGTAATACTACCTGCTGTGCATAATACACGTTGGTTAGCTGCTGCCGTTACACTAGTTCCAGTAACAACGTTAGTAGTTGCGTAGTTTAGTGTGCTTGTTAAATATCTTCCCATTTTAGTGTCCTTTTATATATTTATGCCGCTGTCTCAATACCCATAGCTACAACACTTACGTTTGCTGAGCTTGCGTATGCAACGATTAATTTACTTGCGTCAATGACAATGCCTGTACGCTCTAAAACATTTTTTGGATTAAGTTCGACATCGTATTCAATATATTCATCATTACCCGGTGTAGAAGTATCACAAATTGCCAAACGTACCAGGACTGGTGAGTTGCCTCTATTGACAAAATTGACACTAGCTACTGCATATGTGCTTGCCGGACAAGTGTAAATAGTAGTATTAGTTGCGCCTGTTAAATCCGCTGTTCCTATTCTTCCTGTGGCCATTTGTTATTTCTCCATTAACCTTGTATAAACATATTCAATGCGACTGGTGAACCACTAATGCCGCCTGTATAGTTTACTTGTGTTGTTATATTTATCTCTTGATTGGTAGTATGAGATATTGTTGAACCAACTATATTAACTGATCCAGCTGTTATTGAGTTTACATTTAGTTCACCAGCACCACCACCAATTTGGCTTGCTATATAAGTTTTAATAGCTCGCTGTGTTGGAACAATACTGTCACTGTTGGCTGTAAACGTGCCATCAGTTGAAAATTCAGTAATAGTAGCACTAGTGCCACCTAATGATATTTCACCAAGTTGTAGTTCTTGCAAACCACTTACGTTAAATGCATCTGCATTTAATGTTGCTCTACCAGTTGCCTGTTCTACACTAAACAACTCTCCAACCCTAAAGTTACCATCTTGGTCAGTAGATGTATAAAATACTCTACCCCCTCCAAAGTCTTTAGACTCGTCTGTTTGATCTGCTGGAATGCTAGGTGTACCTGGATAGTTAGTTGAAGTAAATCCTCCAGTACCGACATCTAAGAAATCATGTCCTGTTAGACGTACTTGGCTATACCTATTACGTATTGTTATACCTTCGTCGTGTTCTGGTGCTTCTGTAACACTTAATGTTGGACTAACTTGTAATAGTGCAGAGTAATTACTTCCGCTGCCTGTTACTTGTGTAACTCCAACAAGTTTATACCACTTTCCTGCTATGCCTGCAATCTCTACGTTTGATCCGGCTTTTGGAATTGATGTTAATGCATTAACTTTTATAAATTGTCCTGGTTGATAAAAATCTGCATAACCGTTAGCTGATGCTACTGCTGCTGTAGCTGTTGTATATCCTGTTCCTCTTGAACTAAATGTTGGTTGTCCAAGTACTCCATTACCGTATCTAACTAGATGTGGAACATCAGTAGTGTTATTAGGATCTGTTAGTGTAAACGTTGGTGCTGAACTATATCCTGTGCCCGGATGCCATATTCTAACTTCGACTACTTTTCCATCCTCAACTTTAACTCTTGCTTTGGCAATATCAGCATATGCACTTACTCCGCCACCGCTGAATACAACTCTTGGTTCAATAATATATTCTGTTGTTGCATCAAGTGCTGAAACAATACCTGCTCCATAACATGAATCCCATCCTGATGTGCCGTCGCTGTTTTTAAGAACAGTAGCAATTTTAGTTCCTGAGTTATATGCATCAATGTAAGCATATTGTCCTGCGCCTGTACCACTTACAATCCATATAGCCATTCCTGCATATACTGCACTACCATTTGCATCAGTATTACTAATTGTAATTTGTGTTGCTGTGCCGCCTTGTGCAGTATTAGTTGCTGTAACATAACCTGCTCCGCCTAAATCACTTGATGGATCAGTTAATCTTACTTCATATACTCCGCCGTTATATACATTTTCTGCACTAATTGTTGCATCATTATTACCACCGGTAATAGTAGTAGTTGTATCACCATCGGCATAGTTAACACCTGCATTTGTATATTCAAATTGTAATATTTGATTTTTATCAGTTAATACATTTTTAATATTAGCTTCTGTTGATTGGTTAGTAACTGTACCAGTTGTTGCTGTTTCTGTTGAATCAACACCTTCTGCTACACAACCAAAGTCACCGTATGATGAGTTACCGTTTGTAGCTCTAATCTTACCACCGTTCTCTGACAAGTAACCAATATGTGCATAGTAAGAGAATACACTAACAAGTTCTGCTCTTCCTAAATTAGTAACCCACGCACCAATACCTTCATCAAGTATTTGTGTAAAGTCGTTTGCAACAATTGAATCGTTACCACCGTCATGTAAGTCTCCATCAATTTTTAGTCCAATACATTTTGTACCAAATGTTGTTACGTTTTGTATGTAAGGTGATCTAGTAGCAATCCAAGCTGATGTATCAGCTGGTCCAAATCCTGGATCTAAACTAATGTATGCACCTGCTGTTGGTCTTTTAGTTCCATATGCATTTGCACTACCTAGTGTTCCAGTAAGTCCGCTTACTGTACAATTTCTTAGTCCACTGCCGTTACGCATATGGAACATATCTTGTGTTAAACTACCGCTTACAGAATTTGCATAAAGCTCTGCAGCAAGTATTGTTCTCCAGTTACCTGTGTAAATTAAATCGTATTTTATAGCATCTAAATATCTATTAACATCTCTAGTACATGCTGCAATAGTGTATGTATAGCTTGGATAGTTTACAGCAATATATGCGTGTACTTCAGCTACTAAGAATGCTCTGTTTGATTCTATACATTCTACTGCATATGTATATCCTGTTGATGTTTCTGCTGTATTAGAACCTCTTTTAGTTGGAACTGTTGAGTCTCCTGAAACTCCGTTAACACGGTAATCAATATAGTCTTCTAGCTCTTGAAATAATGCAGAAGCAGCAGTTCCTGCACCAGCAGAGCCTGCTGGTCTTGATGTTACTTGTGTCTCACTATTTCCTGTTGATTTTGTAACACTTCCGTTTGTTGCTATTTCATCTATAATTGATTTTAATCTTTGTATAGCCGCTATACTCTTTGGTACATCTGTAGCTTGTGTTTGTACGCCAGCTGGAACAATTTTAGTTGATCGTAATTCATCTCCCATAAGTGCAGTATTTGCTGGCACTAGTATAGGTAGTGTTTCATTAAATGTTCCGCTTTTAATATATAATGAATTATTTGGAACAACAGCGGCTGTCATTGAACTAACATTACCTGCTGTTACAGCTGAAGTAAGAATTCCTACTAAGCTTGTAGCAGTATCGAAATCATCTGTTTCTTCTACTTGTGCAGATTCTGTTTGTTGTGTAGCTGTTGTATTACCGTTTAGTGTTTGATAGTTTGATGCAGGAGCTGCATTACTAAGTACAGCGTCAATTACAACTAGAATTCTAGCAACCATTGCATTAAATTCAGCAGTTTTACCAGTAATAGATGCATCTGCATGTATAGCAGTTGTTAATTCTCGTGTTCTAATATTGCCTCCATGGCTCATATCGTAAACTAATGCATCAACTAATCTGCCTGCTAGTACTAACCAAGTTGCTTTAGTATATGTAAACGATCCTGTATAAGGACTTGTACTATTTGCAATACCATGATCTACAAATTCTACAGCATCATGTGCAATAAAATGTCTATTGATGTGCAATAATCTTTTTGCAGCTGGTCTTGCTGCGCCGTCCCAAATTTGCTGAGTTGCATACTGTATAGTTTTCCATGGTCTATCTAATGTAAGACCATAATCATTTGCAGGACTATCTACACCAGCACTTGTATGTACATAAAAAACATTATTAAGTCTACCAAAGTATCCCCATTCAGGTGCATTACCTGCTGTGTTAACTTTAAGTACCTGCCCTGTTGTTCCTATGGGAAGTCTTGTTGGGCCTGCTCCGCTATAATAAACTAAGTCACCTTGAGTTGTTAAGTTTCCGGCTTCTGCACCAGCAACTAATAAATTCCAGTATACACCTGATACATCATTATCTGGACGTTTAGGAGTATCTGATGTATGGGCTAATATACAAACATAGCTGTTTACACCATACTTAATAGAATCACCTTTGTCATAAAGTGTTGCACTTGCCCAAGTGTTTTTCCACTTAAATCCTTCGTTAAGTAGTTCCCAATATGTGTTGTTTGGTGGACGTTGTCCTGTGTGATCTAAAATACATAGATATGTAAAGCCACCTAATCTTACTACATCTCCAACCCTATATTCTTCTGAAGAGCTATCGTCTCCCCAGTCTTGAGCATGTTTAAATCCTGTTGTAAATAATGACCAGTCTGTTGTGTTAGTTGATGGATGTCCTTGACCTACGTTATTTGTTTTAGAAACATATGAATAACCACCATAAGTAACAAAGTCACCTGGCTGATAAGTTACAGTTCCGCTCCAACTATCTTCAAATTCTAACCCTTCAACAAACTGTGCCCATTTAGCTTCGTCTGCTTTAAAAGTTGTTTGACTAGTATGATAAGTTGTACAAATCCATGTTCCGCCACCGTACTTAACAATATCGTTAATTTTATAACGAACATTGGTGCTCCAATCTGTTTTATATTCTAAACCTTTATTTAGATAATCCCATTTAGATTGATCGTTTTCTAATCCTAATGCTTCTGTTGCTGCAGATGTATGCCCTGTATTACAAACGTAAATTTGTCCACCGTAACGAACAAGGTCATTGACCATATATCTTCTACCAGCAACCCAATCAGTTCTCCAATAAAAACCTTCTGAAAAGATTTGCCATTTAGCTTGATCTGCTTCTAAGCCTAGTGCGTCAGTTGCTGCTGAAGTATGTTGTGTAATACAGATATATACAGTACCGTTGTATTTTGCAATATCATTTACTTTGTATCGTGTGTTTACTGTCCAATTTACTTTGTAATCAAACCCTTCTGCAAATAAATCCCAATTACTTGAGTTTACTTCTAGTCCGTCACTAGCAGTAGCCGCTGATGTATGTTCTGAATTAGCTACGTATAAGTAGCCGCCGTACTTAACAATATCATTTATTTTGTATAGAGTGTTTGTAGTCCAATCACTTTTCCATTCTTGTCCGTCGGAAATTTTATTCCAGTATGTTGATTGACTAGTTGAAAATAGCGTTGGTGCAGTGTGTCCTTTAATACAAATATATGTATTACCGCCGTTTCTGACAACGTCATCTTTGTAATAGATTGTGGAAGATGTCCATGTTCCCTTCCATATAAATCTAATTCTACCTAACTTAAATTCAGCCATTTAACACTCCGTTAACCTTATATATATTTATCATTATACGTTTGTCCTTTCGGTTCCACTATCCATTCCGTGCCCAAAGAATTGCATTGCAGCTATACTTCCTCTAGTAGGTTTTGTTATGTGTTGTCTAGATGTTACTGTTATTGGTAACCCAGATGTTGTTGTTATAGTGCTTCCGCTTATTTGAACTGTGCCTGCTACTAGTACAGTTGCATTAGCATTACTTGTTCCACCAGATACTCTTGATTCAAGATACCTTCCGATAGCCTTTTGTGTTGGAACAATATTATTAGCGTTAGCAATAAATGTAGGTTCTTTTGAAAATTCATTAATAACTACTTCAGTACCTCCTACAACTACGCCACCTAATGTTAATTGCGATAGTCCTGATAGATTGAATTGTGAAGCAGCTATAGTAATAATACCTGTGTCTTGTTCTACTTTAAATTGTTCGCCAACCCTAAAGTTACCATCTTGGTCTGTAGATGTATAAAATACTCTACCAGCATTAGCTTCTCTAACTTCATTTTGTTGCTGTGGATCATTTGCTGCATTATAGCCTTCTACGTATCTATTAGGATAATCTGTGTTTGTTTGATTACCTGAACCTATGTCTAAGAAATCGTGTCCTGTTAATCTTACTTGACTATACTGTTGTCTTACAGTAATTGCTTCTCCATGATTCGGAGATTCTGCTCTTCCTAATGTAGGTGAAATTGTTATTTGTAATGTAAAGTTCGGAGCAGTTCCAGATTGTGATTCAATAGTTGCAATTTTATAGTCTACATCATTAATTCCATTAATAACTAAGTTATCTCCAGGACCTGGTACTAAGCTTACTCCTGATAGATTTAATGTGTTACCAATTTGAAAACTATCTGCATAACCATCGCCTGCTATAGTTGCTGTAGCTGTAATATAACTTGTACCTCTATTACTAAACACAGGTTGACTTAAAACTCCATCTCCAATTCGTGCAACTTGAGTTGAATTTATTGTTGCTTGTGAGTCATAAATTGTAACAGTTGGCGCTGTTGCGTATTGGCTGCCTGGTTCATATATAAGAAATTCATTAACTTTATCTGACTTAACTACTGCTCTTGCAAAAGGCTTAGCTCCCCATCCTGTTACAGTATTCCAATTAGCATTGTTACTTGAAATAATACTCCATTTTTGTAGTGTAGGACTATATGCTTGAGCAGTCCAAGTAGCACTCTCTGTAGCATTAAAGTCAGTACTATCGTCACTAGTAACTCTCCAAACAGCTCCATCTTGAGATTTTGCAATCTGTGTTCCAGTGCCTATTGCCATAAATGTTCCGCCACCGTACTCTATATATAAGTAATCAGTTGCTCCTGGTATACTGTGTTCATACCAAGTTATACCATCAAAACTAATTGCTGTTTTTGTCAAGCTACTAACATCACCCGGATCTATAGCAACAAATCTTCCGTTACCATATTTTATATCAGTATAGCCAACAGGTAGTCTTCCTGTTGGACCTGCATCATACTGTGTCCAATTTGCACCAAGGTCTGTACTAACTGCTACGCCGCCAGCGGTTCCTTCATTAATAGCAACAAATGATCCGTTAGATGCACTTCCAATACCTGCACCGTGTGAAACTTTTTTGTATGCGTGTGTACCACCAGCTGATGCACCTGTTGGTGTTACTGTTGTTATTGTATTTAGGTTAGTAGTATATGAAATTTGATGTGTATTTGATGCATATGCAAAATTTGTAGTAGTGTCTTTTATTGCTGCACCATGAACATCAACAGATGTAAAAGATGGATTAATTGCTGAAGGTGCATTAGTATTAGATAACATTACTGTGTTAAATCCATATACACCGTCACTTGTACAAATAAGTATTCTACTTCCGTTAGTATCTGATACAACTTTTCTAACGGTTTTACTAGTTAGTCTAGATGCTGGTGTACTCCATGTTACACCGTCTGAAGAATGTGATGATAAAACTGTAGGACCACTAGTAAATGCAACATAATGATTACCTGCTGGAAACCATATTACATGTTCCCAATCAGCACTACTAGGAGCAGTAACTGATGTAGCTGTTAAAGGATGATCACTAAATGTCACTCTAGGCTCTAATGTATATCTAGTTGATGTAGTTAAGTTTGTTTCAATTGGCCATCCTGGGTTAATATGATCCCATCCTGATGCACCGTCTGATTCTCTACTAATTTGTGCTACTTTAGATGCTGAATTATAACTAGCAATATAACCATATTGTCCTACACCTGTGCCTTCTTTAATGAATACTCTTAATCCTTCATACTTTGCGTTAGTTCCGTCAGTATCTGATGCCGCTAGTGTAAGTGTAGTTAAACTTCCGTCTTGTGCAGAGTTTAACTTGAATTGATAATTATTGCCGCCTGCAGCACTTGAATCACCTGGATCAGTTAGTCTAACTTCATAAACACCGTCATCTCTAGTTTCTTGGTAAGTGGCAGCAGCATTTACTCCTTGTCCGGCAAATGTTACTGTACTTCCTGCGGCTGTGTATGTAGTACCTGCATTTTTATATTCCAGCCCCAATAACATATTAACATTATCAGTTAGTGCATTAGCTGTTGCTTCAGCTGATCTATTGTTAATAGTACCTGTTATAGCTGTTTCTGTAGAGTCAAATCCTTCAGCAACACTACCAAATGTTCCGTAAGAGTTATTACCGTTTGTTGCACGAAGTTTTCCACCTGCATCAGACAAGTATCCTATATGACAATAGTATGTAAACACACTAACAAGCTCTGAACGACCGTTGTTAGAAGCCCAATAGCCAATGCCGTCACTTAAAATCTGTGTGAAATCATTAGCAACAATTGACTTGTTTCCTGCATTGTGTAATGATCCGTCAACTTTTAATCCAATACATCCTGATCCAAAAGTTGTTATATTTTGTATATACGGTGATTTTGATGTAATATGTACACCTGTATCACCCGCACCTGTTCCTGGATCTAAACTTACAAATGCTCCTGCACTAGGACGTTTAGTACCATATGCATTTGCACTGCCTAATGTTCCTACTAGACCTTGTAGAGTCATATTACGCATACCCGAACCGTTTGAAACATAAAACATATTATTTTGTTCTAAGCCTGAAACAGGTTGTACTGTTACACTTCTTAATTCGTCACCAACTAATGTTGTTTGTGCAGGAACACTAATTGGAATTATTTCGTTATAATATCCTGCTGTAACGTACACAGTTGCTGGCGCTCTATTTGCTAGATCAGCCGCAATATAATCACATGCATATTTTATTGTTTTAAACGGACCGTTAACTGTAGTTCCGTTACTAGGTGTATCTAATCCTGTTGGAGCAACATAATATACTTTTGATACTGGGCCAAAGTCCTGCCATATAGTATCTCCACCGATTGCTTTTAGCGTAGCACCTGGAGCTCCGATTGCTAGTCTTTCAGTTTGTGATGCATCTCTAACACGTATATCTCCGTCAGTGGTTAATACGTTTCCATCGACACCTTGTAGCATCAACTCCCAATAATTTTCATTTGTATTTTCAATATCCAAATCAGGTCTATTATCTGATTCTGTTCCAGTATGTCTTAGTATACAATAATATGCACTACCATCGTAACTTACAATATCTCCAATTTCGTATTGTACGTTGTCTACCCAGTCACTTTTCCATCTATGACCTGGAACAAGTATTTGCCACTTGTTTGACGTATCAGGATATTCTCCTATAGAATTTGTTATACAGATATGTAAATATCCGCCAAATCTTACAACATCCCCAGTATAATATTGAGAACCCGGAGCATATAATCCTTGGTGTTTGTAACCTTCTTTAGTTAGTTCCCAATTGCCAGTATTTTGTACTTTTCCATTTACGCTAGGTTGGCTAGCAACATTGTTTTGCAAACATGTGTATACGTAACCGCCATATAATACAATATCGCCTACTTGATATTCTGTGCCATTGTCCCATAGTAGTTCATAACCAAAACCTGGTAACCAAATGCTCCAATAACTGCTTGCTTCGTCTGTTCTAAATAAAGACGCAGAAGTGTGTCCTACTAAACACTTCCATATTGTTTCTCCGTATTTAACTAAGTCATTTTTTACATATCTTGTTGCTGCTGCCCAAGCAGTTTTATATTCAAAGTTATCTAGAACAAGTTCCCATTTAGATTGGTCATTTTCTAGTCCAAGTGATGCTGACGCTGCAGACGTATGTCCTGTTATACAACGATATACAATACCATTGTATCTTGCAACATCGTCAACAGTATAGCGAGTACTTACTGCCCAATCATATCTCCAGTTATCAGATCTTGTTTCAATTTCCCAACTAGCTTGATCATCTTCTAAACCTAATGAATATGAACCAGAAGCTGTATGTTTTGCTATACAACGATATGTAATTCCTCCATAAATTATTACATCACCTAAATCATAAAATTCTCCAGGTGCCCATGCGTTAAGCCAATTGTAGGATTTAGCAAGTATTTCCCATTTAGAATAATCTGTATGTACACCTTGTGATGTAACAACGTTTGACGTATGCGACTGGATACATCTATATACGTATCCTTCCCATTTGACTATTTCTCCTACACTGTAAAAGGTGCTGTTGGACCAATTGCCTCGCCATACCATACCGTCTAGTTGTAGTTCCCATTTAGGGCTAGCATGATTTAAGTCTGTATAGAAACCAGTAGTAGAAGTATCTGATGTGTGTCCTATTATACAAACATATGCTTTACCTTGATAGTGTACAATATCATCTTTTCGATATACTGTTGTATTAGTCCAGATGTTTTTCCATCTAAATCTAATTCTATCAATATTAAATTCTGCCATTAGTTTTTCCTACCTAGTATACTTTTTCGCCGCTTGATGATGAACCATCATCATAAGTGTGATCTTCGTTAACTCTGAGACAAAGTTCTCCTTCACTATTAACATAGTAAAAAATATCTCTATCATCATGCTTAAATTGTTCATAATTTAAATTAGCGTATACCAAGTTATGATTATAGTCCCTACCTTCGAAAAATTCTTGACCTTCTTCAAAGTTAGGATAATTGTCAACAGGATCGCCAATTGTATTAATTTGTACTGAATCGTCTTGATTTAGTTGATCTACTTTACTCATAAACAATTCACCGTTGTCGGTTCTACGTAATCCGTAAAAGAAACGTTTACCGTTTTGCATAAAGTACTGTTCTTGTGATGCTCCTATATATGCCATTTACTTTTCCTTATACAATATCTACATAACTTAAAACAGCATCAACTGAGTCTGTTTTATTTGATTGAAATAATAATGTGTTGTTCGGTGCTAAAATTAATTTCTCTGCAGGGCCTAGTGGTTTAAGTGCTCCTTTAGGAGGAAGAATTACATCTTTTAAGTAGTATCCTTCGCTACTAGCATCATCACCGACTAGTATGCTTACACTTACAGCACCTTTAGTTGTGTTTGCTAAACTAATACCAATAATAGTTGAACGTGTACTAGCATTGGTTGATATTGCGATTATTTTTTGCGTTCCAATATCTTTTACTACTTTGTTTCTAAACGTTGTTGCCATTATATTATCCTAAACTAATTACCAATTCTAATGCAATATTTTCAGCATCACCTAGAGATATACCTGCTCCTGATCCAGCAACAGAACTCCAAGTTCCATCATAAACTTCAACTCTTGATTCCTGTGTATTATATCTTACCATTCCAGTTTCTGGTGCGCCTGGTCGTTGTCCTGATGTACCTACAGGTAAAACAAACCCGCCAGTGCCGCCAAATTTAACATAACCTGTTCCGGTTTGTATAAACTCAGTTATGCCGCCGCTAGTTAAATTTGTTATAGTATTATCTTTTATAGCTAGTGTCCCGTCAAATACTACACTACCTGTTCCGTTAGCATCTAAATTTAAATCAGTATTAACTGTACCAGTACTAACAGTATTTCCGTCGACTACTATATCATCTACAGTTACTTTAGGAGCATTTAATCTTGTACTTGTAATATCTACAATAGTACTTCCTGAAACATTAAATCTAATAGTATTATCATTTGCTCCAGGAGTAGCTTCTGCTGTAATTTTTGTGTCACCATCTAAATCTTGTACGCCGTTAAGTACAATCCAGTTTGAGCCATTATATCCTTCAAAACTAGTTGTATCACTATTGTACCTAATTTTACCTGCAGATGCAGTTGGACGTTGTGCTGTTGTTCCTACTGGAATCTTTAATCCTCCAGTACTATTGATAACAACACTTTGACTTCCTGGACTAAGTGTAACGTCACTTGTACTTGTAATTGTTGAGTTTTTAAAACTTAGCTGATCAACTACTACACTACCTGTTCCATTTCCTCTAAGTTCTAAGTTAGCATTTGAAACTGAAGTTTGTATAACATTTCCTGCAACATTAATATCGCCAATATTTGATTGTCCAACTATAATATCGTTAATATAAGCATTATTCCATTTTTTAGTAGCAGATCCTAAATTATATGTATTAGTAGCATCTGGAATAATATTACTTGCAATGTCAGCATTAAATGTTACGTTATCTGTATCAGCATCACCTATTGTAATATTACCGTTTGCAGTAATATTTCCGGTTGCTGTGATATTACCATGTACATTTGTATTACCAATTATTTCTACAGTACCTGTTCCATTCGGAACAAATTCTATATTTGCATTAGATGCATTTGTTGAAATAATATTATCTGTAATATCAATAGTATCAATTGTTAATCTTTTGTTATAAACAACATTATCTGCTGTTCCTAAAACTAATGTAGGTGAAGTTGTGCTAATAGTATTGCCGCTGAACTGCACAGCACCTATAGTACTTGCTCCACTTACTTGTAATCCGGGGGTTCTTGTTGTTCCTGTTACGTCTAAATCGTATTGAGGCGATGCGTTGTTTATTCCTACGCGGCTGTTATTTACATCTAAGTATAGTAAGTTCGTCTCAAAAGCTAAATCCACACCCTCACGTAGCAGGTTTGCTTTTAAGAGCGGACCACTTATGCGACCAATAGCCATCTCTTCTCCTTAATACGGGGATCCTGTCCCTCTAGCCTAGTTTTCATCCCCTAAGGGCTCTTTGCCGGTTAACCACAGTTTGACCCTGCAGGTATTGGTCATACGCTGCATTAATAGTATTTAGCGAAAATGTGGATTTATTAACCTAGTATAATAGTATATTGGAGAGCAAGCTCATTCATGTATTCTGGTGAAACTGTACCGCCTTGTCCTGCTGATAGAATATATTGTGTACCATTCCATGTTTCTAGGGTATTACTATCTGTATTCCAGCGTGTATCGCCTATAGTAGGTGATGGCCATCTAGATGCTTCTGAACCGAAAGGAATAACCATGCCGCCTGTTATTCCAGACTTAAAATATCCTTGTCCTGTAGGAATAAACTCTAATCCTCCATTAGTAGTGTTAATAATATCGCCTTGTTTAAATTTAATTAAATCAATTACTATATCACCAGTTCCATTGGGTGTAAAATTTACATTTGTATCAGTAGTTGTAGTTGTTATTGTACTTGTGTCAAAGTTTATATCATCAACTTGTAATGATGTTAAATTAATTCCTGATGCATCAACAGAACCTGATGCAGTACTTCCAGCTTGGAAATTTAAAATATTATTAGATGGATGAGCAGTAACACTAGTTAATCCATCATCGGAGTATACTCCACCAAATGGTGTATAACCTGAGTTTGATCTTCCTTCAAATAAATTCCAATAGTTATTAAATCTTAAAGTTCCTTCTGTTGTTGGTCTAACAGCGTTTCCGCCAGTAGGTAATTGTAAAGAGCCTGTTGAAGAAATTTCTATTTCTGCAGAAGTTGATATTGTAATGTCTGCAGAAGTTGTAGAAATTGCGTTACTATCTAGTAAAATAGAATCTAATGCAACTTTATATGCTGAATCATTATGTTGGAATTGTAAATTAGTATCAGTTTGTGTAGCTTGTATTACATTAGTATTAATATTCAATCCTACAGTTTGTAAACTTGCAGAATGTGATGCAGTACTATATAAATCTCCCCAACGCTTAGTTGACGATCCTAATTCAGATACGTCATTAACATCAGGAAGTAAATGACTATTTACGTCACTTTGAAATACAACTGAATCTTGATCATCATCACCTAGAACTAAATCACCAGCAAAAGTAATATCACCTGTTGCATGTATATTTCCGGTAGAATTCCAGTCAGAATATATTTCAACTGTGCCTGTACCACTAGGTTCTAGACGTATAGTTTCATTAGACTGATTAGATCTAAATGTATTAAAATTTACTGTTAAATTATCTGTTTGTAGTCCTGAAAGAAATACACTATTTGCTCCGCTAAGATTTATATCTCCGCTGTTTAGGTATAATCTGTTTGAGTCTATAGTCCAGTTTTGTATATTAGTGTTATCTGAATTTAAACCTACAGTATACAATGGTGTTGGTAAGTCTAAGGAATAACCAGAGGCAGGTGATTCATTATTAATACCTACTCTTGAATTTACAACATCAAGATAAAGTAATGCAGTTGAACCGCTTGTATTTTTGAAACTTAAATTTGATCCGTTACGTTCTAGATTATTTTTTAGAACGCCGCCACCAATTCTACCTAGTGCCATTACTAACTCCTATACTGTATTTATAGGAATTACTTGTCGAAGTTGTGTAGTACTGTTACTGGTTTTCCTACCGGTACTGCTGTACCGAATACAATATACCATCCTGCGGCATATGGAGTATTAGGGCCTGTTGAAGGATTTTGAACTAGTGTATAGTTAGTTGTAGATATTTGAAAAACATTTTCTACAAGAACAATTACACTTGCGGCACTTGCTGGAGTTGGGAAATCTGTATCACCTGAGTTAAGTATACCAAAAGTTGTTTCAGTACCGTCTCCTGTGCCTAGATTTTGTTGAATAATACCTACTGGATTTGGCTCGTTATATCTTAAATTTTTCCAAGCACTATTTTCGTATACTTCAAATTCATTTTCTGTTGTATTATATCTTAGTTGTCCATTAACAGCTGATCCGGGCCTTTCAGCAGTTGTTCCTCTTGGCACAATAATTGCCATGCTTCCGTCAACAACAGCTTGACTAGTACTGTCATATCTAATACCAGTGCCAATTGCTCCTCGTGTATTAGTGCTTTGTTGCTTAATAAATCGCATATTTAAACTTCCAAATAACTTACTGTTGCAGACAAATTAGATAATCCTCCACCAATATCAGGTGAAGCAATAAGTGTTATTTTGTCGCCTTGTTCTAAAATAATTTTTTCACTATCAAATGTAAAAGTTTCTTTAGCTGGTAAAGATAAGTCATGAACTACTCTTGTTACAGGATTAGATAACGCTGTACCTGATTTAACTAAATGCATATCAAACGTAGCCGCTGCACTTGTGCTATTATTACAAATCAAAATATTTGTAATTGCATAAGTTTTTCCTGTTGGTACTGCTCCTGCAGGAGTTCCTACACCTGTTGGATCGAGTATCTCAGTGTTAGTTGTCTTTAATTGTGCTGATATAATTGCCATGTCATTTCCTAAAATAGCATACTATAAAGTATGCTTCTATTTTTACTTATCAGTTCGTCTCTAGTTCCTTGAGCGTTTACGAAGAACATTCCAGTTTGTCCGTATGACTCAGTTTGCATATAGAGTTTATTACCATCTGCTGGTTGCGATGGAACCGAAACTGCTTGTCTTATATGAAGTGTGTCATCAACTTGTACTACTCCAGTACCTGGAGAACTTATAACCAAATCTTGGTTACTAACTGTTGTTTCAAGAATTGATCCAACTATTCTTACTTCTGGTAATTCAAATCTATCTTCATATAATTTTGCATTTACTGTACCGTCAATATTAAAATTAATAAAACTAGGATTTCCAGAAACATCAACATCAGATATAGCAATGGCTGTTTGTGTACCTACGTTACCAGCACCAATTGTAGAAATATTAACTGTACCAAATGCAGTAGTAATTGCATCGTCAACATATTTTTTATTTGTTAAATCGTCGTCATCAGTTACATTAGTTTCATAATTAATTGTTCCGGTAACACTAACAGTTCCTGTTCCAGAGTTTATTAAATATAAATCTCCGCCGCCTGTGTTAATATTATTTGTTCTAATACCTATTAGTGCATTATTTGCATCTTTAAAAACAAATCCGCCTGTCTTTGTAGTATCTGTAACAGGATCAGACCAGGTTATATTTTCATTAAACGTAAATAACGCATTAACAAATGTACCTCGATCCATTTCTAAACCTGAATCGTTAAGGGTAATACCTGCTCCAGTTTCTCCTGAATTTAATGTTAAAATATTATCTTTAATATCTAAATTTTGAGAAGTTACTGTAGTTGTAGAACCTTGGACAGTTAAGTCACCAGTAACAATTACATTACCTTGTTGAAAGCCAGTACTTAGGGTTATAGTCCCGCCGCTTTGAACAGCAAGACTATAGTTTCCCTGTGGTACATTTACATACTTAGACATTAATAATATTCCTTATTAATATCTTATGCGTCTTCAGTGAAGTCTGTATCGTCAGTACCTGATTTAGTATCATCGTCACCAGCTTCTTCAACTTGCACAGCACCGTCTGCACCTGCAACTGTGAAGTTCCAAGAAATACTTGTACCGTCTAGTGCGTTTGAACCAGTGGCCGAAGGTTGCTTTACAGTAACTTTTCTGCCTGCAATTTTAGAAACACCGTATGTTTCGTCATCGTCACCTTTAACAGAAATTGTCATTTCTGTTCCAGTGAGTGCAGCTGGCAATTTACCAGTTACAAGTGTGCGATCATAGCTTCCGCCATCTTCTGTTGCACGTACTCTAAACTT
>Ga0163179_10000174_pt1 | contig 44783 bp, 66 predicted proteins | sample AtlANTMetagenome_FD_109643 | JGI IMG/M metagenome (GOLD analysis project Ga0163179, IMG submission 109643) | Marine eukaryotic phytoplankton communities from the Atlantic Ocean - Atlantic ANT 2 Metagenome | ecosystem: Environmental > Aquatic > Marine > Oceanic | place: North Atlantic Ocean... | reverse complement strand
GTTGATACCCTTTAATCCAACTAGTTGAACCTAATACTAACCAACCCTTTCTTTCAGTGTCTTTATATTTTTCTCTAAGCATTTTGACAGCAACAAAAAATGTGTCATTGAAGACACTGGATAAGACTGTATTCTCTCTTTCATTTAGAAAAGGGAATCTTTCTTCATATATTTTTTGTTGAGCTTCAGACATCCACCAAAGAGATTTAGAGCCGTACATGAATGCAGAAATTAGTTTTCCGTGCATTTGTTCGTGACAGTCACAATCTTTTTGCTCTACGCTTAAATGCTTTTCAATACTTCTGTACTTACAGAATTTGTAATCATATTCTAAAATAGAATAGTTGAGGTTAGCAACTATACTTGGAATTAACTGGTTATTAAGTGTAGAGAAATTTCCGAAAATCCAGTATTTTTGGTGACCAGACTCTAGAGTTTCCATCGATACATCTTTGCATCTTACTTTAAAAACTTCAAGAGGACTAGATTCTATTAGCGCTTCTGTTGTTAATTCAGCACCGCCAACATAATCTTCAGCGAACATATCCGCTACAAAAACTATTTCAGCTGATTCAGGTACTGTCACTGGACCAGCTTGGAATGGGGATCCAAACATTAAAAATTCTCCTATTACAATTGTTCTACTGTATTTGAACTGTTAGTAGAAAATTATTTAGAAAAATTTTGTTGTACAATTATTATTTTTGGCCTACTATAAAACTGTTCTACAGATCTACTGTATACTGTAGTACTGCTACTGATGAACTGTTTTTTATAGTAGAGATAATACTGAATCAGTATACTGTATACTGTACTGATCTAGTGCACCATTATCCGGGGATGCTATCAGTGAAAAATGCTTTAACTTGGTGAACTATCACATCAACATTATTTTCATCAGGCCAGTTTGAGACTTTAGACCAGTTTTGAACCATCGAGGGTCCTTCAGGATTTCCTTCGCCGGTTCCTCGTCCAGCTCTGGCGATACATATATCTATAGTTCTATTTAGTACTTGTTCTTTGGCGTCTTCTGGATCAGCTGCACTAGAATCTGCAGAGTTTACAGCATCTTTAATAGCAAACCAACTCCCGCCTGTAGGACTAGCAGAAGTAAATATATTGGTTCTATCACCGTCTAATAGAAAATCTGAAGCTCCGTTAGCGTCAAACTTAATCCATCCAGGTGCTCTTCCATCTCCAGCCGGATCAGATAATGCGGCATCAACATTAGTCCACTGGCCTTTTTGAGCATTGGCACTGATTCCGCTAGCGCTACCAGGAGAATTAGCAGGATCCATTCCGAGCGGGTTAATTAATCTAGCAGCCCAATATAAACATATTTGTTCAGTGGTTCTAGAACCTTTTTGACCCAAAGGACTGGCGGTTATTTCAAAAGAAATATATTTTGCCCCAGGTGGAACATCGCACCTGAAAATCATTGCGTTAGCTACTAGTGGAGCATTATCTCCGCTTGATTGAGGTACAGCTTGATTTTCTAGCCTAACACCTCTACCAAGCGCTGACCAAAATGTCCCTGCATTTGGAATCACCACATTTTGGGTAGCAATATCATCTTTTATTCCATCGTAGTATAGCATTTGCTGTGGAATTCCAATTGCTGTTACATACGGCGTCTCACCAAAGAACTTATCTGGTCCTTCTGGCGAATAAGATCTAGTGTATATAGAATTACTGCTAGCACTCCCGCCTGACGATGCAGACCATTTTTTAGATTGAGAATCGTATGTTAAAACGTCTCCATCTGTAGCGCCATCAGTATCAACATCGCCGAGATTGTCCAATCCAGCTGCAAGGTCAACTGTTACTTCATTTGTCGATGAAGAACTGGTACATGTAATTCCATTTCCACCGACAACATCTAGAGTTGGTGTACTTGGAGAAACTGTAATTGCATCGCCGGCATTTCCAGTAGAAGTAAACGATCCTAATCCACTAGATGCCGCGTCGCCTGGTTTCCAAGAGCCACCCTCTTTATCATCGTAAACTAAAACTTGACCAGCTGATGGAGTCTGCGATATATCGACATTATTTAAATCTTCGATATTTGCATCCAGGGTGATCTGAACCAATTTATCTTGGGTTACAGCCTCTGCCTGGATACCGGTGCCACCATGAATAAGAAGCGTATTACCATCGCTAATTGTGAATGGCCCATCTCCAGTGTTACCATCGACATTAAAGGAATCCATGCTTCCATGAGATGGAAGCGGTTGGTAAGTCCACCGCTCACCATCTGGATGATCTAGATCATATACTAAAATCTGATTATTTACGGAAGTATCTTCTGGTTTAGCTAGTTTCCAATCCAGGAATCTGGCACTGCCATCACCTGAAAACGTGATTTCAGTAGCAGGCCCGTGACCAAAATATACTGTATCACTGGACTTGTCCAGAGTAATAGTTTCGCCATCAGCCCAAATCTTGACTCCATCTATAAAACTTGAAACATCGGGAAGAGTACCGTGAGTCCACCGCTCACCATCTGGATGATCTAGATCATATACTAAAATCTGATTATTTACGGAAGTATCTTCTGGTTTAGCCAGGTGCCAATTTAAGAATCTGGTACTGCCATCGCCTTCAAACTTGATTTCGGTAGCAGGTCCGTGAACAAAATACACTGTATCGTTCGACTTGTCTAGACCGATAGTTTCGCCATCAGCCCAAATCTTGACTCCACTTAATGTATCACCTTCATATGCTAAGATATTCCCTTCAAAGGTTAATCTTGAAGGGCTGTCATCATTTAATCCTAATGAATAAGCGTAAGGTGCATCGGTCTGTTCGTCTTTATCGCGTTCATTAACAAACTTGACACTGTTATCACTTAAGAATAAGTGTCTGACTTTTTGTTCTGCACTACCAATATCATATTGTGCATTATCTTTTGGTATTAAGTGGGTGTCCCATTGGAGTCTATTACTGCTATCGAAATCCAGTGTCTTGACACCGTCTGTTAGACTAGATGCTGCCCCACCAGTTCCGTTTGCAATTGCAGTAATTCTACCGGTCTTATCAATTGTTATATCTGGATTTGTGTAAGTTGCAGATCTTGCAAATTGATCAGCTAGTTTAACTGTAATTTGCGATACGCCATCTTGGTCAACAGAGCTAACCGTTTGAATTCCATCTTCACCCGCAATCTTAAGTGCGGTGTTCTGGTTTGTAATATCTTGGTCTTGGCCAGAATCAGCTTTTGCAACAACCTGGGTCATAGCAGAAGAATTACCCAGCATCATTGTGGTGCTACCAATTTTTCCAAGTATATAATCGCTATATCCATCAGTAGCACCAAATATTGCTACTTGTCCAGGTGGCAGATCTGGGCAGCCAGGCTCCATGTGTTCTTCACCATAGCCATAAGCAACGTCTAGTCTTAGTGAGCCGCTGATTTTAACATCACCGCCAAAGAGTGATGTACCTCTTGATCCTTCGCATCCGTCTGAAGAGCCAATAGTTCCAGAAACGAAGAAGTTAGTATCTGTAAATTCAGTTTCGCTTGGAGACATTGCGGCTTCACTAGATCCAGAGTGAATGGCAACAAATCCAAAAGATCTGGCATCAATAGTATTCCAGTCTTTTCTTAGCTCTTTGCCGTGTTCTCTTACCTTTACTTGCCATCGCCCACCAATCAAATCGGTGTTTCCGCCGCAGTCATATACTTTGTTATAGTTTGGATTAGCAATAGCCAATCCAACTGCAGCCGTAACATCAATAATATTTAGAGTACCATCACCGTTGAAATCTGCATTAATTTCTGAGCAGTCATAAACCCCATTGTTAGAATCTGTAACAACATAAGAAGTTCCTACTTCCTCGGGAGAAAATGTGGGTGGAGTATCAAAAACAACCCAGCATAAATTACCAGTGCCTGCTCCTAGAGTATTTGTTCCAGTAAAATCGATACCAACAATATTAGGATCGGTTGTTCCGGCAGTTAAGCTCCCTGGCCAGTCATAACTCTCGTCATTAAGGTCTGTAACTCCTGTGCTTGTTATAAGTGCCCCGGCAGGATTATCTAATTGAAGCTGGAATCCGTGAACATCGACTGAAGAGTCATACGTAATTTTAAATGTAGAGCTGTCTATTGGCACTAATCCAAGTACTACTTCATTAGTTGTACCAGGTCCAGATGTTACAGCCTTTGCTGCAGGCATATCGTTAGCTGTACCGGGTTCCGCAGTTCCATACAATATTACCCTTATCATCTGTACGATGTGTCCCACAGTGGGACTTCCTGATCCGCTGCCGGGATCACTCTCGGCTTCATCACAATTAAATTCTGCAGTGAATACAGGATTTTCCAGTAGTACCTGAACTTGCGCCATTAAATCTGTAAAATCTAATACCTCTGTCGTATCTGATACGAGATTCACATTTGCGTCTGAGCAGTCTTCCTGACCACTAGTTCCAATTACTAAGAAATTACTATCAGAAATAATATCGGGATTAGTACCTAAGTCTTGGTTGAAGCCAACCCTTGCAACTAACCCAGTTCCTGCAGCCAACGAAGTACCGTGCTGCGCATTTAATGTAACGCCAACAGCATTGGCAGGGTTACCAGCAACAGTAAAGTCAGTGCCAAGTTCAGAACTTTCTTCAAAATAGCGAGTCATTGCAGCGCCATCAGGAAGATTGGTAAACTGAATATGGACACCTTGAATATCTTGAGTACTATTATAGTTTAGCGTGTACAGCCACTCGTCTACTGCGGGCGCGCCTCCATTATTATATGTCCAAACATCTGCCCAGTTAGCTCCGTATCCAAATGCTCCCTTCCAGTCTTCTTGTGTAAAGAAATCGAATGGATCGTTCACATCTCCCCAGCTAGAATCATCTTCATACGGAAAAACATTATCTACATCATCATACGCTGAGGTTCCTGGGGTTGCGGGAAGTGCCGGGTATAAAAGATTTATATTCCCTTCAATAGCGGTTTGAGCAAAGCCTGAGATGTCATCAAATCCGGTAAATATGTCGTTCGACTGCTCGAATGCAGCATTGTTCGACGAAATATAGAGGATATCAGGGTTATTAGACCACCATACTGGGGTCGTCATTAGATTTTGAGTTATTATTTCTGACCCATTGGTGTCATTAACCCACGCTCTTTCTCCACCAGCTAATATAGTATTTCTAAAATCACCGCCTGCCCCCTTTGTCAAAATAACGAGGGTTCCGCCTCCTCCTGCAGGAGGGGAATATGGAGCCCTTATTGTTAAGTTAGATACTAGGGGCCGCGTTCTTGGTTGAGCATCTATATTACCGTCATATTCATTTTCACAATAAAGACCCCATCTATCAGCCCCATCCGGTACCTCTATGAAAGCGTATTGAATGGCTCCTTGGTATCCCCTATCAATATATGCTCCCATTTGACAGTTGGTAATATTAATGTGGCTTAGGTTTACCCTACCACCACGAAGAGCTAGTCCGGTGCTTGTTCCATGCGCCAGGTCTATATAGTCTATCTTCTCCTCGTAAGACGCTCCAGCTAATGTTAACAACGGAATAGGTCCACCGCCATCAAACATCTCCGCGCCACCATGCCAGACCCTAAGATATTTTAAGGAAATTAGTTGGCCATCATCAGCGGCGGCGTCGGCATCACCATCACCGTCGGCATCGTAACCTTCTGGGTATACAGTCCAAGGTCCACCTCCACCCCAATTTAGAGCCCCACCATAAATGCTGGTTTCAGTATCTGCAGTCTCCGGATCTCCAGAGACTATTGGGTCTTCGCCAGGACCATTTATCAGGTCTTTACCGGCGATAATAATTCCGCCCCAATTTCCAGTTGGGTTGGCAGCTAATTCTCCTGCGTTCTTAGTTGAGGTGAAAGTAACAGGGTTATTAGGATCAGCGGCGACAGAATTTAAATAACCGCCCTGTTCTACTATTAAACCGTTTGCAGTTCCCCCTTCATTTGGTGCAACTTTAACTGTGGTCCCTGGCAATAAGCCTATACCAGCGCCATGTTTGACCCTAACAACACTGGTGATTATGTGTTCGTCTTTTGCATACCAGACTTCTCCCCACTCTATATCACTATTGTGGGTTATTGTTACTGGTACACCGCCGCTGGTAAACAACCACCCATTTAAAGGTGCACCTATCATCGGCCCCAACGGTCCAACACATCCCATCCACCCTTCAAGGCTGCTTGGGAAGATTCTTCCAGTGCCAGCTTCATCTAGCCAATCTGCTGGCCAGCCGCTAGTATCAATATCATTAACGTCACCCTTGGGAGAACGCCTCAATGCAGAACTTTCTGGATTCCAGACCTCGTCGCCAATTTTTGGCGTGCATATTTCATTAAATACAGGGTCTTCGTTAGTATGTGTACCACTAAATGATGTAGGGAATCCATCAAACGCTGATTGGTTATAATCCCAGCATATAGTAGCTGGTGAGATGTACAAGACATTATCAAAACCGTCAATATCGGCAAAGTCTTGTGTCACAACTTCAGAACCGTTGAAACTATTTTGGAATGCCCATCCACCGCCAGATATTACGGTACCAAAGAAATATCCACCACCACCGTTTGTTACTAAAACTGCCGCCGTCGTATTCCAAAGATCGTCGCTTGGAGCATTAATGGTTAAGTTTCCAATTCTAGGAACAGTTCTTGGCATACCATCTGCCGTAGAATCAGAATTACCATTTTTAATTAACAGTGGTTCTGCTCCGTCCCAAACAGTACCTACTGTTTCCGGGGTTCCAACCTCAAGATATGCGCCTTGGATCGCTCCTTGATAACCATTGCTTATTTCTAAATGGTGGTTTCTGACGCCATAAGTTGACAGACCTTCAATATCGACTGTACCACCTACAAGCCTAATTCCCTTATTTTCAGAAAGTGAAACGTCAATGTCTTTTATTGAGGTTCCTTTACCAACACTAAATAGCGCAAGCCCAGCACCCTCAGCGCCGGCAAATGTATCATGTCTTCCGCCAGCATACCATATATTAACGCTTTCTAATTTACCAGAGTCATCATATTTATCATCTCCACCCCAGCCCAAATTAAACAGGTCAGTTGTTGATTGCGCGTACTCGCCCTTTGGTGCGCTACCAATAATAACAATTCCACCCCATTTTCCCTGAACTTCACCGGTAAGAGATGCGAGATCGGTACCAACGTCATACTCTGAAGTAAAAGTAATTGGCGCAAAAGCGTTCCCTTCCGCCATAATCTTTGCGCCCTGGTCAACAATCAAGTAGTTAGCTGCCTCCCCAGTGGCATGGCCTTGTACTTTAATTGTGGTTCCAGGCTCTATTGTAAGAGTTGCTCCCGGAAGAACAGTAATCGTGGTCTCTATAACATGCTCATCCGCGGCATACCAGGTTTCATCAGCTTCTATGTCTTCTGCATGATAAATAACTGTTGGCATAGTTGCTTCGCTAGTAGAAGGACTATCGTAAAGAGAAAGAGATAGACTGAAGTCACCAGACGGATCTAGGTTAGATGCTGCTGGTAAAAATATTGCTCCTTCATCACTAGGCGTCGGTACTGAATCTCCAAGTATTGCTCTTACAGATTGTACGGTATGACCTATGGTTAAATCGTTTGTTCCGCCTGCACTTCTGGCAGTTGCCACAGTAAATGTGCTGGCTGATCCACCCGTAAGATCCCAACTATGTGGCCACGATGGACTAGCTATAATACTTAATGCGGCGGCATTTACGTCTGATGACATTAATGATCCATCTGTTGCATCAGCATCTAATGTAAGTCCAGTGTTTGGATAATCTCCAGCAGTACTATTTGAGACAAAATACTCTTTAACATTCTGCAGTTCTGAAGAATTAAACCATTCTATTCCAAGTTCTGTATATCCATTCCAGTTCTCTCCAGATTCATCTCTCTTAAAAAGACCAAAGTTAAAAAATGATTCTTCGCCAACTGATGCCGCGGCCTGGATTTCATCTCCAGCACCAAAGCCCAGTATGACATTGGAATAATTTCCACCGTAAATAGTGAAATTTTCACTTTCTATTATTCCACCAGATTGTATTGTTACAAATACACCTTCGGGCAAATTGAATTCCACCTGGAATCCAGAAGTAACAGAATCAGAATTTAGTATTGCTTTATAAAACCCCGGACTGTCCCCATAAGCAAATGTTAAGCTTGCATTAGAGGCTCGTCTTGCGGGTATATCATCTGGAGAACCGTCTTTAGAGTTAATCCTATCCATAGCATTAACAATATGCCCTACAGATTCAGCCACTGGAACCCGGTAGGCCATATTGGTATCCATGTGTACCATGCTAACTTCTGCTAGCGCGCCTCTTGGGGAATATCCAGATTCAGCTATTGCTCCGCCGCTATATCCACCAGTATTTTCTGGTACCCAAATAGCATCAACTAGAGATTTTACTAAAACACTGGCTGGTGAGTATTTATTATTCTGCCATCCTCTATACGAAAATACTCCTAAATCATCTTCATGTAAGACATCTTTTCTTACCGCTACTGATTCTGAATTTTCTAAGTCTTTTCTCGACTTAAAGAACTCGACCATATAAGCTGTATCATTTTGTTCTATTTGTTCAAATCGAGTTATATTTCCTGAAACGTATAAGTCCGCTCCCAGCTCTTCAGAGCCAATTTCAGGACTTAACAGTGGAGTACCACTATTAATATTGACAGTTTCTGTTTCTGACTGAATTCTTAGTTTGGAATGATGATAAGGCGTTGAAAATACAAAATCAGCAGCTTCTTGGTTTTGGTTTAAAACAACGCTGCCCGCGGTTCGGTCTGGAACAGTACTATTTCCACCACCTCCAAAGAAGTGGTCTGCGTCACCTAGAGTCTCTGCACCGATAACCACATCTATAGGGTCATCAACCGGATAAATAAATGTTCCGTCTGCGGACTCTGTCCATTCCCCAGCTGAACCTTCTGCTATATTCGTTATAATACCCCTTTGGTTTACAGTAACTTCTGCTGCCGTATAAGTTCCTGGGGTAAGGGTTTGATCGCTTAACGATACTTGAATTTCTGTAGGACTAGCGGTAGTATCTACTAATACGTTAACTTCATTCTGGCCCTGGATTATTAATTCTTCGCCGTTAGTAACTTCTTCTGAGTTTGGACCGATTATATCTGTTATCGTCCACGTCGTCATAGCAGCGCTTCCGCCGCCAGTTCCATCGCCGATAGTTAGTCCACCTGAAACGTGCAGATCGCCGCCAAATACTGAAACTCCACGAGAGTGGTCAAATTTTCCATATTCTTCTCTAGAGTTAATAGCCCCAGAAACATAAAAAGCGGTATCAGAATAATCTACAGGGTGTCCCCCTTCTATATCTTCTTCTTCAGGATCATCTAATAAAAATACTCGATGCTTGTTGGGGTCTGCCCAAATTAATCTATATTGGTCTGATCTATTTCTTATCCAGCTTCCAGAATCATCATCCCAACCAAACGGGTGATTGAAAACTGTAAAATAGTCAGCTCCAGATTTTCCTCTAACAGAGTTAACATTTAAACCCTGATTAATATCTGCTGAACGAGATACGAAAAGTCCACCTGAAAGAAGTAGACTACCTGTTGCCACTTCATCAACTTCAATGACTTGTCTTTCTGCGTAAAGAGTACCAGATACTACAATGTCTCCGCCAAATAGAGTAACAGCGCTTCCCGCCATTCCCCTCTTTAAGCCTTCAACGTCTGATTTAGTACCGGAAACAAAAAGGAAAGTATCGGTTCCAACACCAGCCAACATATTCGGATCAAAAATCCCTCCAGTTGAGTCTGTTGCGGATGAACCACTATAAATTATAAAACTAGCATTTCCTGCATCTGATCTACTAACGATCAATGCATTGGATCTAATTCTTTGCGCTCTAAAATCGGTTGCCATATTTTTAACCTACACTTACTCTAAACTACTATAAATATTCTATCTGTAAAGATGCAGCTCTTATTAGTAAATCGCCAGAAAATGTCTCACTTGCTGCAAAAGATCCACTTCCGTAATTGTTTCCACTAGTAAAATTTTCTGAATCGACTCCGGTAACACCAGCTACATCTATAATGGTATTACCTCCAGACCCTGTAATATCTTGGACCAGTGTTATTATTGCACCACCTGGCTCTAGAGGGTTTGGAACTGACTCTATTGCTGTTATGCTTAGTCCATCAATATCATTTACTGCTTCTAAAATTCTATTCGCGATACCCTCTACATCGGCAGCAGAACCGCCATTAAAGGGTGATGTTCCTATATTTCCATTCTCAAAACCACTCGAAGTTTCATCAAATGTAAAATTTTTAGACTTGTTATCTTTGTCTATTAAAACAAAATTGTCTGTATTTAAATCTCCACCAGTAACTCCAGCTCGCAAAGAAATACTACCAGTAGCCCAATTGCCCATATTTGTAACACCCTTCATATAAAAATTAATATGAGGAGCGTTAGGGACCATTGCTTTTACAACAACTACTGATGGAATGTACATATGCTGTTTTGCAAAATAGAATTTTCCAGTTTCAGAATCTATAACTTCCACTGAAAGATCTTCTATTAAGTGATCATTTATAAATGTCTCTCTTCCTATAGCTCCTTCAGGTGGTGTCTGCATCAATCCATCCTCTCAACAACTTGTATATGAACCTCTCCAGTAAATTTTGCGCTGGCTCCAAAAGTAGCTTCTCCATTGCTTAAAGCTATACAACATATACTAACATTGGCATCTGGTCCAACAGTAGAAGCTGTTATAGTTGGTTCTTTATCATAGTTGTTGTTGAATCTAAAGGTTTCTACGTCTGAATTTTCAAACCCCAGTATTCCGACTTCCATACGCTGGATTTTTTCATAAACTGGTTTTCTTCTAACTCCAGGATAGACCTTTCTCCACTGATTTTTATTTCTTTTAATATAGGGCATAATTTCCTCTATCGATAATTATAACAGTCTTGAAGCTTCAGTGGCAAGATTTGATCTCTGTCCTTTCGGAAGATGAATATGCGCATGAAGAGGACTGTTTTTAAATTTTTCAGAAACAATACTTAATCCATTGGATTTTCTAGTAATATATGGAGTATCTATTTGGTCAGTGTCTCCTAACAAAACTATTTTTGAATTTTCTCCAACTCTAGTAACAATAGTTTTTAATTCATGAATCGATGCATTTTGAGATTCATCTACTAAAACAAAACTATCTGGAAATGTTCTTCCCCTAATAAAACTTAAAGGTGCTACTTCTATTTGCCCTTTTTGCATCATGGCTTGAAAATATGTTGTGTCTTTAAATGCATGCCGAACATTATCAAAGATGGGAGCTAACCATGGTGCCATCTTCTCATCCATATCTCCTGGCAGATAACCAATATCTCTACCCACAGGCTGAAGAGACCGTGTTATAATAATTCTTTGATATATTCCCTCTTGTAAGCCCTCTAAAGCAGCCATTAAAGATAAAAAGGTTTTTCCAGACCCTGCTAAACCAGTCAGAGTAACCAAAGGAATGTCTGGATCTAATAGAGATTCTACAGCAAATCTTTGTTCTTTATTTCTAGGAACTAATGCCATAGTCTTTTCTATTTTTTGAACGAGTGGATTAATCCACCCGCCCTGGTGAATCGCAAGTAAAGACTGTTGACCATTCGTCGCTACAACAAACTGGTTTTCTAATAATTCTTCGTTTATTTTAAGAGTATTTTGAGAATAAAAAAGGTCGATTTGTTTTTTTGTCAAATGAATTTCAGTCCATCCAACATAATCACCTTCACTTTCTAAATCATCTTTGAAATAATCTTCAGCTTTTAGACCAACTGCATCGCACTTAACTCTTAAGTTAATGTCCTTTGTTATAACCTTAACTTTCGTTTTAGATTCTTCTTGAAGAAGCAAAGAAGTGAGAATAATTTGGTTATCTCCCTTGGAGAGATCTAACCCTTTTAGCTTGTTATTCTCTGTAGCCCGCAGTTCAACCCTGATTGATTGGTCATTATCAACTAATATGATTCCTTTATTTATATCACCAAGTTCTCTGAGTTGATCTAGAAATCTGTTGACGTATCTTGCAGACTCACCGATTAATCCTGGTTTTTCTTTGAATCTATCCAGCTCATCCAAAACCATCAAGGGGATTACTACGTCATTTCCTGGGAAAGAATGGATTGATTTCATGTCATAAAGTAAAACACTAGTATCAATTACAAAAATTTTTCTATCGTTCATTTATTACTCCAGTCTGTACATTTGCTGAACACCGGTTTATTATTCCATATAAATTCTAATTATGATGGGTTTAGAAATAAATGAAAAATGATCTAACTATATTAAATACAACATGTTTCTCTGAACATGAGAAGCGAAATTTGACTTGTAAAAAAAGCGAGTGTAGATATTGGATAGCTTGTAAAGAGCATAATAATTGTGCTTTACTTGGAGCAAAAAAAGGTCCCCTAACTCTTCAAGAGATAGGAGACATTTTTAATGTGACTAGAATGAGGATATGTCAAATTGAAAAGACTATCTTCGGAAAAGTTCACGAATCTCTTGTTAAAGACAAGATTATCTAATCTATTTCTTTCTTTCTTTTTCAGATTCAAGAGACGATTTTACCAATGCAGCTGCTTCTGTCTTTAAAAGTCGTAATCCTCTTCTTGCTCTCACTCCCGCAGATGCATTTCCATTTGCGTGCTTGTGAACATCAAGTTCGAGGCTTTCTACTAGTGTCTTGAGCTCTGCCCATTTTTGTAGTATTGTGTTATCCATTTTAGTTACTCCAAAACAATTGAACTGTTATTATTTTTTTCATTATCCTTAAAAAGTAAAGGCCGAAGCACATCAGATAATGTTTCCAGCAATATTCTATCTTCCAGTTCTAAAGATAAAAGATAAATTATTTTCGTAAGCTGGTGTTGTGTTACTCCAAACCTGAGTATTTCTGAGACTATTTCTCTAGACTTTATAGATTCTAGAGCCCTTTTTTCTTCTGGTAAGTCTCCATAAACTTTAACTGTTAAATTTTCTAAATCACTCATAACAAATCCTATTTAGATTCTAAAAACGTCTCTATTCTGTAGAAGTCTTTTTCTTTAAAGATCAAAATTTTTCCTTCTATCCTATCGTCTAAATCTTTTTTTGAGAGGATTATTTTAGATCCCCACCTATTATTATCTATAATCCACTGTGACATCTGCCATGTAGGAAGATCAGCATCATAAGAGTTTAGTAGATCTTTTAAATCGTCTGACAAAGAGTAAGAAATATCATCTTTTGTTGGGGTATTCCAATCATCAGATTTATCTAAAATTTTAGATCTACAAAGATCTATTATTTCATGAGTAATCCCGCAATTGTTACATTTAGCGTGAGATTTTTTTACTTTGTCATCTTCAATAATAGAAAAAACCACAAACTCATGCAAGGGCGGGTTTTTCATAGTCTTAAACTGAGAAATTATGCACCTGCACTTAATTGTGTGTTTTATCCCTAAAGATTCCAAGTTTTTTAATCCCTGAAAATTAAACTAACTTGATCAAAACACTTTGTTTTCACAATTTCTAACTGAGTGTCCATGTCTTTAGACAGCTCGGCTTTCTGTTGCTTAGTTAGATTTGATGAAACTATAGTATTTTTACAGTTGTTTTTATACACATCTAAAATGTCTAGACAAAGTCTTGCAACAACTGCTTCATTTACTGTATTTTGCGGTTCAACAACCTGTGTTTTCTTTTTTGCCCTTGGCATAAGTCCTCCAAATAATTCAATTATTTTTTTAAATCTATTCAATTATATATCTCTGTTAAGAGTCAGTGTCAATTAATATAGCCTGACTAGTTGAGTTGACTAGTTTTGCATTAGACAACCCAACCTTTACTCCATCAAAAAAAGATCTTGCTGGTAATAAATCGAACCCTTTTTCTCTTAAAAAGTCTACAACATGCTGATTGATAAAATTCGAACCTGAATACTTTTTCAAGTCTATTATCCCAAACTGGCATGTTGAGTTGATTAAAGAGATCATCATTTTAATTCTGTCTTTTGATAATCCCACTCCATCTTTTTTGTGGTTAGAAAGTTTTATTTTTACTTTTCTTGGGCTTAACTGTGATATTCTCTTTTCTAAAATTTCTTTTTTATCGTCGACTACTTCTTCGTCTATTTGTTTCCTTAGGTGTTTTATTAAATTAACCACTCTAGGATATTCATTGCTATTTTTGATTTCTAGTTTCTCTTGACTTAAGTTTATATATTCCACGCTTTTTATTTCTCTTAAATCCACTGTGGAAAACCTATCTCCCTTTAAAGTGCTTATCATATCGCAGTTAGAAATGGTGCATATATCTTTTAAAGAGTTAATAGAGTCTAGATTATAGACTAGGGTTCCCGGAATAACCCTTAGAGACCCTCTTTTATAGTTTGTTGATAGTGTATTAATAACATCATTACTAAACCCTCTAGAGATAAGAAAGCAAGGCTTTTTAGTTTTTGAATAATGCTCTAATATATGGTGAATTTCAGAAACTTCTTCGACAATACCATCTGCAACTAATATATCGGGGTAGCTATGCTTAAAAGAAGAAATCTTTGTAGCTGCACTAAAATTTGCATCTAGTCTTACATTAAACTCGCAAGAGTTAATAACATTTAAAGTATCTAGTAAGTCGTAAGTGGTTTCTACATCACATGATGCGCTAAATCCGCCATCCTCTAAAATTCTTTCGCATATTTCTCTAATGGCGTTATCTGGTGCAAAAGCATCTAAAACCTTATTTAATTCGTCTAAATTACTTCTTCTAGATTTATAAGAAAAATCTTTTAAGTCTTTAAAAGCTAAATCGAAATCAAAATCTGAGCCAACACATTTTAAGAATGAGAGAGTCGCAATAATTCCGCTACCAGGACATCTCTTTTCTGCATCAGAAAAATTTTTGAGAATTAAGTTTTTAAAAATTCTCTCTTTTTTGTTTTCCGGATTCTGTTCATACAACAGTCTAAGTACATCAATATAGGAAAGATGCAATATAGATTTTCCATAACTTATGGAAATTTCATTGTTGGCTAAAGGATCGATTAAATCGTAGAATTTTTTTGCTAAACTTCTGTTGTATGAACCATTAACCTCTAAAGGTAATGTCCAATTCATTAGTGCATTTTCTGGTCATTAGAAAAATTAGCCCATACATTTGGCGTTAGAAAAGCCTCTTTAAGAGAAGTAACCACATTATCTATCTTCTGGTCACTTTCCTTTTTGGCTTGGATTTCTAGTGCATATCTGCAAAATACGCCAAAAACTCCAAGCGAAAGCAAAATTGAACCGACAATGTAGTTTGCCTGAACTAAACCAAAACATCCAAAGGCGCCAATAATTTCTGGCAACCCAAACGAAACTTTTAAACTCATATTAAAACTCCTAGCTATCTCTCCACAGATTGTTGCTAGCATAAATTAACACCTCTTCCGCGGATTCAGCAGTATAACCATAATCATCTATCATGGTTTGTATCATTTCACTGTATTTCTTCTGTTGCTCTTCGTCTCTAGTTTTAGACTTTGTTACAATTCGTGCCATATCTTTTACAGAAGAAATCAAGTAAGACTCAATAGCTTCGGCTAGTGGTTCATAACTTCTATAGTCTACTTTTTCTCTTCTTCTCATTTTAGCAAACATATAAGCAGTAACGTCAGATCTAAATCCATCTCTAGAAGAACCCTGAATTCCAATTTGTTCTTCAATAGATCTCATGAAGTTTTCATCTGGAACCATTTCTTCTTTTGTTATTCTATCTCTTAGTTTCTGTCTAGTTGTGTAAGCTTCAGCATTATCTAAGTAAGTATCAAAAAGTGATTGAGCTTGTTCTTCATAAGCGTTTATAAAAGCTTTTGCAATCTCTGTTTCGAGCATTTTTAGATACTCTTCTCTAACTACAGTTTGAACAATGGCCAAACATTTTTCTCTAAACGCTTGATCAGGAATTTGCTCATTAACTTGTGTAGCAATAGCCTGCATCATAGAAACAGGCGTTATAAAACCCTTATCCGAATCAGTCAAAGCAGCATCGATAGACTTCATAATAAATCTAGTAGAAATGCCTTTCATGCCCTCATCTCGAGCTTCATCTCGAAGATCTTTAATATCAATATGCTTGACTCTACCTTTTTCGATTACTTCTTCACCATTGTAAATTTTCATCTTAGTTAGAATATCACACTTTTGAGTTTCATGAATTCTAGATAAAACCGAAAACATTGAAGCAACTCTTAGGGTGTGAGGAGCAATATGGTAATTAAAGTCTGATAAACCAAGCATTTTTTCATAGATCTTAATTTCTTGGTCTAACTCCAAAACATAAGGCACATTAATCTTAACAATTCTGTCTAAGATTGCTTCGTTAGTGTGCTCACTCTTAAATCGATTCCATTCGCTCTCGTTACAGTGAGCTAAGATTACACCATCAAAATGAACCATATCATGCTTTCCAGGTGACGGAACTCTTTTTTCTTGAGTGGCTGTGATAATGGTATGGAGGAATTCAATTTCATTCTTGAAAACCTCCACAAGCTCTACAATACCCCGGTTTCCGACGTTGAATGCACCATTGAGGGATAGGATTCTAGCATCATCTTCGGCGTATTTGTCAAGCTTTGAAATATCTTCTGATCCAATTAATACAGAGACATCTTGGCTATTAGCATCCATTGGAGGAACTACTGCCACGCCTCTTCTACCTCTTTGTGAAAAAGTAGATTCTACAACTGGGTAGTTTTCAAATTTACCATCATACTCTCTTAACAGGTTATCTCTTGCGACTGGGCTGAGATCTCCTTCGATTTTTACTTTAAGTTCTTTCTCGAAATTTTCTCTTAAGCTTCTTGGAATAAGCTGAAGAGGTTCGCCCTTTTGGGGATCACCTTTTAAATGATAATAAGGAAGCTGCTCTAAAGACCTTTTGATATGCTCTGTTAGTGCAGACTTTCCAGCTCCAACAGGACCCATAAGTAAAAGAACTTGTCGGCTTTCTTCTCCTTTAAGAGATGCAGCCTGCAGAAATCGCATAATTTTATATACTACTCTTTCATTACCAAAAAACTGGTCTTTAAAGTAATCATAAATCTTTATGGAATCTCCATCAAAAATCTTCCTTTTTCTAGGATCTTCAGAGTCCATTACATTTACACCATGACTAGTAACTGCATCGTATAATCGTTTATGCGCTGACTTTACTAGCTCTGGATTGGATGATACTAGTTCTAGGTAATCTAGAAAACTACCATCGAACTTTTCATCCTTCTTTTTCCCGCGGTGGGATTCAATTAAATCTAAAAAATTATTTTTCTTTGCCATTTATTTTTACCCTCAAATTTCAAATGGTTCATCTTCGATGATAGTCATAAGCTTAACCAAGCCACTTTTCCAAATTTTGCTTACATGATTAATCACATGTTCTGCATAATCTAGCTCTAAATCTCTCCCATCATGTTCATGGTGCAGCACTAAAATGTCGCCCTTGTCTATAGATTCTACATAAATTTTGGGAATTGTATTAGCCCCGACTTGATTTACTAGCATATCTTTCACTTTTTTCCAACCATCTTCGTCTGAAACATCGTCAATTAAGAAGTGGTCTTTCTTTTCTGAAAAAGCAAACAGATTTAACTCTTCACAATCTTCTCTGGTCAAATACTGTCTAATAAAAGCCTCATCATGTCCTACAGATCTAGCGATAAATATCTCATCCATTCCATAGCGTTCTTCTATTTTATTAAATAAATGAAACCCCATGTTATATGGGTTGATTCTTCCGATATGGGGTTGAACTACTTGGTTGTGAGATTTTAAAAACGGCAAATGTAGACTTTGAGGGAGATCTAATTCATGCATTAATCTGTAATGCCAATAAGATGCCCATCCCTCATTCATAATTTTTGTTTGGATTTGAGGCATAAAATAGTATGCTTCTCTCTTAACAATTTCTATTAAATCTAGCTCCCAATCCTCGTATCCTTTACCATGCTCTAAAAAGAAAGAAAATAAATCTTGTTCTTTTTCCAGAGGAATAGAGTTCAATTCTTCTAAACAAGGACTCTCACCCGCTGATATTTTTTTGTTTATTTCTTCTAAAAGGGCAGCTCTTTTTACTTTATGAGAAACATATTTCTTAGGGTGTCTATAGACATGAAATTGAATTGCATGTAAAGAATCTAAAAAAGATTCTACTTTTTCTATTCCAATATGTGGATTCTCTACGTATCCCTGAATTCTCTTTTTAGCATTTCTCATGCTAGATACAATCGATTGGGGTCTTGTGTGGGCAAACATTCTATTGTTCTTAAAGAAATCTGAGTGGCCCACGCAGTGAGCCATAATCAAGACCTGTAGGTATAATGGGTTCTCTCTCATAAGATAAGCGATGGATGGATCTGAGTTTATGATAAGCTCGTATGGAAGTCCTTCCATTCCCAAATTATACATTTGATGAGTTCTTTCAAAAGACTTACCAAAAGACCAATGGTTGTAGTGCGACGGCATTCCATGATAAGACATGTGGCCTATCATTTCATAATAATCACATACTTCGTAATTAATTGGAAACCAATCTAGCCCGTGAGATTTAGCCAGTTCAATGATCTTTTCATCCCACTCTTTTAATTCTTCTAAAGTCCACTTAGACATTTGCTAGCTTACCTCCGAAAAAATGATTGAAAGCTTCCCAGACATCTGTCTTTTCACTAACTTTTGCTAGTTTTAAATTTGCGTCTGACATAACTTTTAAGCAGCCCCAAAGTGAAGTTTCATCTTGCCATTTAAGCTGCTCAATATGAGGCTCAATTTCGCAATAACCAAAAAGCTGGCATCTTGGTTTTATAACAGACATTAGGTCTCTAACTTTATCGTTGTCTGTATTCCAGTTATCACCATCACTGCACTGAAAGGCATATATGTTCCAATTTTCTGGATGATATCGTTTCATCATTATATCGTCTACCATTTCTAAAGCTGATGAAACTATAGTTCCACCGCTAGAACCTCTTTGAAAAAATTGCTCTTCAGAACATTCGTAAGCTTGAGAATCATGAGCGATAAAAACTAACTCTGTGTTTTCATATCTGGATCTAATAAAATGATAAAGTAAAAAGAAGAAACTTCTAGCTAAATACTTTTTATTCTTGCTCATACTTCCAGAAATGTCCATAATAAAGAATATAACTGCGTTAGAAGAATAAGAAGTTGAATTCTTAAAATGCCTGTATCTTAAGTCTCTTTCGTTAAAAGGGAAATCTTCACTTTCTTGATCTTGGATATCGTTTCTTTGAGCCATCTTCTTTCTGCGAAGCATTCTCTTGACTGTTTCTTTTTTGTCTAGTCTTGGTCTAATACCGGCATTTCTATAGCCTTTTCTTTTAATCTTCTGAGATTCTAATTTTTTAATAGACTTTTTAACTAGATCTGGAAGCTCTAAATCGTGAAAAAGATATTCAGAGAGTTCGTCCAAAGTTATTTCTACCTCGTAAAACTCTTCGCCTTCGCCATCTCCAGCTTCGCCTTCGCCAGGTTGTTTTCCAGTATTTTGATTTGCGAACTTATCTCCTCTTTTTACATTTTTTCCAGGAGCAGCTCCAACTCTACCGCCAGAGTTGTTACCATAAACAAATCTGTATTCTTTAATTCCCCTAACAGGAATTTTTATTTTTTTCTTTCCATCTTTACCAATAATCGATTCTTCGGCAACAATATTGTGAATTCCCTCACGAATAGCTTTATCGATTTTTTCACGATGACGCCTTCTATCTGATGAAGATCTGTCGGCGATTGTTTTATGTTCCTTGAATATCGACATGTAACTAATTATCTCTCTTAAAGATATAGTAATTCATTATTCAACTTTGTTTCTTGCCCAAACAATAGCGGGCCCCAAATATCCATAAATTTTTTCCTCCAAAGTATCCCAGTCAAGCCAGTCTGCAGAATGATGCTCAATAATTCCTGATTTCGGATTTTTTTTAATAACTGGCTCTTGAGTTGTTTCTGCTAAAAATATTGTAACATGTCCAACTTGAATGCTATCATTTCCCCACTTCATATCAGAAGGAGAAACACTAATTCCACACTCTTCTATACACTCTCTTTGCGCCGTAACAAATCTATTTCCAGCATCAGCACGATCTACACCGCCTTTTGGCAAATCATATCTACCGTAAAGTCTCAAACCAAGAGGCTTCCAGCCATCTGCAAATCTTTTAACAAGTACAAAACCAGCTCCAGGCCTTTTACTAGATTTCTTTTTCAAAGCTTTTTACTCCTAGTTTATTGAAGATTTTTTACTAAGTGAGAAGAACTTTGCACTTTTCCTCCACCAACATTGAATATAACTTTACAGCCTAAATCTTTACAAGTATCGAACTCAGGGACGTTTGTTCTGTTATCACGGTCTCCTCCCTTGAGAAAAAAGTTAGGCTTTAAAATTTCTAGTGCACCCACTACTGTTTGGCCACCATCATCCCATTCCACCACATAATCAACTCCCTGCAACCCCGCGATAATTTCCATTCTTTCATCAACAGGCATAAAAGCGTAATCTTTTTTTCTATTTAAAAATCCGTCGCCATTTACAATAACTACTAAAACTCCAGGCTTCCAATCATTTCCTGTTCTAGAGCCTCTCTGAGCTATATCAGCTGATTCTTGAATGCATCTCAAATGTCCTACATGCAGTGGGTCAAATCCTCCTGAGGTGGCATATATTTCGTAGTCTTTTTCTTTTAAGTGATCTGCTAAATCTCTAATGTCAGTCCAAATTTTTTCAGTCATAAATACTCCTTTTAAAATCGAGTGGAAAATATTTCGAATTTTTATTATAAAATCTAATCCAGTCAGAGTCTAAAATATAGGTCACAGCGTGATCATCAACGCTCCTAACACTCCTACCTACAGACTGAACAATAGTTTTTGCAGTTTGTAAAGGATACCACCATTTCCATTTATTCATCTTTTTCTTGATCAGTTTATCTCCAAGATATGGATATGGTACTTTACATAAAATTTGAAATCTACTTATATCTCCCTTTAAATCTACTCCCTCTGTCATTGAGGGAGAGAGAAGAACTGTTGCTTTTTTAGAATTAATATGTTTTCTAAGTACTTCGTCTCTATTGTCGGAACCGTGAATTAATAATCTTGAATTTCTAATATTCTTTTTAAGATAGTGTGCGACTTTATAAGAGTGGCAATGAATAATACCTTTTTCGTTTTTGTGTTGTTCTAATATAGCTTTCACAGCGTCTACCATTTTTGGCAAAGTTTGCTCAATACTACTAGAACTCATTCTTCCAATTCCAGAATAAATAATCGGCTTATTCTCTGCAGGAAATGGAGAGGGAATTGAGATAAATGCAGAGTCTTCTAAAGGTATTCCAAGAGTTTCACAAAAACCTTCACGGTCTAGAATAGTAGCAGACATCATTAATATCTTTTCACCATTTTTGAACAAGATGTCTTCAGAGTGAGGTGCTACACAAACAGGTTTAAACTCAATTTTTTTAGATTTTTGAACGTCAGACTCTACAAGATTCATGATCCAATTATCTTTTTCATAAATCTGTAAGAACCTGTGCAACTTACAAAGATGCTTGTCTAGCATCTCATACTTTTGAGAAAGATTAACGAATTGGTCCAGTTTATCTCTAAGGTTCGAATACTTTTCTAAAATAGATTCTACGTGCGCGACGTGAAGCTTAAGTTTTGGCTCATAAATATCTTGCACCCAAGTAAAAGCCTGAAGTTGCGTCTTTCCTTCTGGAAACTTAACGTTCAACACTTGGTTACAAAATTTTTCAGAAATAGACATTTCTACAAATTTACTGAGCTGCATATCACAATTGTGAGCTTCATCTATTACTAGCAAATTTCTTGGTTTAATTTTTCCTGAATAATATGTTTCTGCAAGGAAATAAGAAAAATTACTAACTCCTTCACCTGCTTCTATAAACTGCTCTTTCGCTTTTTTGTAAGCGCAATTAAAAGTACACGCTTTAAAAAATGGAGATTTCTTATCGGCTACTTTAAGCAGACGTTGACTCTCTCCACAAGAATTTTTCTTATTGTATGAACACCTATAATTTGAAGATGACTTAATAGAGCGCATAGGTCTGGGCCCTGCACCAAAGTCAGAAATATATTGCTCTTGTAGAATTTTTTGGGTTGTTATAAAATAACTTCCAGGCTCAAAATTAGAGTCTGGCTTAAGAACTTGGTTATTTAAGTACTTTGCTATTGTATAACCAACCGCTGATTTACCGACACCTGTACCAGCTTCAATAATAACAAATTTCTTATCAGAATTTATAAAAGTGTCTAAAGCAAAATCAATTGCTAGTGTTTGTTCTTTTCTAATTTTCTCATAAGGAAAAAATTGTTCGTATGAAAAAGTATCTGGCATTAATAATCTCGCATAAACCTACTTAAGTTTATTATAACATTTTTTCGCATATTTACAAGCTACAGGGAGAAAAAAATGGGAAGAACACAAATAAAAGGTACCCAAATACTAGATGGGACAATTACGGGAGATGATGTAAATGAATCAACTCTTATATTACCGCAAATGTACCATTCGTCAGCGGACTACAACAACACCAATGTTGTCTACATATCAATGCCGGGAAGAAATAACTGGCTAAGAACATTTACAGTCAGACAGCACCAACTAATTGCACCCTATAATGGAACAGTTACTAAGTTTATGATTAGACCATCAGTAGGAGATGCATCTGACCCTGTTACTGTGCAAGTCCGGACTAGTGGCGACGGTGGAACCGTAGAAAATGGAATAGTTACCAACCACTCAATGTTGTGTAGTAAAAATAATGCAACTGTCGAACTAGTTTTAGCTACCCCTGTAGAATTGACTAAGGGACATGCTTTTGGTTTTTCTTTAGTCAAGAATGGCATCATGTACAGACAAACTAACTTTGTCGCTGTGGTAGAGTGGGATTTAAGCAGCTGATTATTTCTTCTATAATTTCCATAGTTTGATTCGGCCCCTCTGTTTTAAAAGCTTTGTCGTGAATAGATAAAGCATCATAAATAGTTTTGTCATTACCGTTTTCATCACATCGATCGCCGACGAACCAGCATTCATAATCTGGAAAATATTGTAATGCGTATGTTTTATCCCATCCTTCAGGGTAAATGTCGATCGAAGTATTTCCACCTAATGCAAAACAAATTTTATTCTCTCCAATCGAGTTAGAAATTATTTTTTCTAGTTTTTCAACTGTTTTTAATCTCATACCGGTCTTCTTATCCCATTCTACAAACTCTTTTCTCTGTTCATTGTTTGCGTTTCTTCCAATTGGACACCAGTTAATCATGCTGTCTCTATAAGAAATAAAATGTCCAGTTAGCGGAAGATCAAAATTTGAAGCTGTTGCTGTAAATAGAGATGTTATTAGAGTTTTCATTAAAAGCTGAAAATCTTCTTCTCCTAACTCTTGCCTCATATCCACTGATTTCTGTAATTTCCAGTTTCCAGCACTCCAAGAATAAAATTTTGTTCCATTACAGGGAAGTAAAAAAAGGTTTTCTGGCGAGATAGTTGCTCTGGAATTCCACAGAGAATCACATTGCTGAACAAGGTAATCAAAATCACTCCCAGTAACAATACCAACTTTTGTATATTTGCTTAACTTTGCTAGAGACGTTCCCATACGATTATCAGCGGGTAATCTAGCTGGAGTTAATGTTCCATCCATATCAAACAAAACTATAGAATTATCATTCATTTTTCTTGAGCACCTTTTAATTGTATAATTAGGATTATGGAGGACAGGTGCGAATGAAGCAAAGGACTCGCTGGTTATACACAATTCTATTCTCAATAATCATGATAGGAATTATATACCAAGGCTATAGTTTGTTTCAAAATGTAGAATACGAATCGCTACAAAACGCACAGTTCCCACATCGATCTTTTGCATATATTAGTATAGATCTAGAAATACCTCAAGTATCTTCTGATACTGGAAACATTCCGACCTCAATGGGCTCTAGAGGATCTGGAATAGCTGTTGGAACGACTTCTGAGGGAAACACTGCTATTTTAACTGCAAACCATGTTTGCAATCCCCCTACATTTATGGTCGCTGTTTGGACTCTTGGAGCCACAAAAACTATAAGCGTTACAGATTTTTTTGGAAATTCATACCAAGCTAGAATAATATTGAGTGATATTCAAAATGATTTGTGCATGCTGGAAATAGAAAACTGGCCTCATCCAACTGTTAAGTTTGCAGAAAACCCAGTCAACATTGGGGACGAGGTATACTCTGTTGCTGCTCCGATGGCGTTTTTTAGCCCCGGTATGGTACCACTACTTGATGGTTACTATTCAGGAGATACTTTTACTTCTAACGGTGCAGACTCAGTATATACAGTACCAGCCACGCAGGGAAGCTCAGGGTCTTCTATACTAAATGAAAGGGGTGAAATAATAGGTGTTGTTCACTCTTCTCTACAAGGGTTTCAGAGTATTACTATTTGCTCTACTCACACTCAAGTAAAAGCGTTTCTTTTACAGTTTGAATATCTACTCAACGGAACTCTTAGCCAATAAGATTCGGTGTAATCTTTCATAGGTATCTCTTACCCAAAACTCTGCGCTAGCTTCATCTGCGAAAGTTCTTACGGGAGTAGATAGCTCTGGATATTCTTTTACCTGCACTGACGCGTAATATGAGCCATCACCTTCAGCGCTAAGGTCGTAACTCAACCCTTCATAGTTTTGCCATGTATAAGGCTGTGGATTTACTGTGTGGTAGTTTTTACCATAGCCGATCATCTGTTGAACACCTGGTCCTCCAGCTTGCATTTCAAGAAGTATTTGCCTTATATATTTTCGTAAGTGTTTCATATATACAACCTTGACTAATAAATATACTTTGATATCTTATTGAATGATAATCCTTGGGCTGTTCCCAAGATTAGTACTTCTGCCATACATTCATCTTCGTCACCACCAACGATATCAGACCCGTTCCATTTTGGTAAAACATCTGCTAACTCTGGAATACTAAATCCATAATCTTCAAGTTCATCAAACATGAGATCTGGCACGTCAATTTCAGCGAATTGCTCTTCAGTTAATTCATAAAGCATAGTAATGTTGTTGTCCAACATGTACTTAACTATTTTTATTATATGCTGTCTTGGATAACACCTGGAATCGTCCATTAAATCTCTAAAGAATCCATAACCCTTATCAAAAAAAGTTGATTTACTTGTAAGGCTATCAACAATCTCATCAGCCCGTTCATAATCTTCGCCGAAATAATCAGCGATTTTTTCAAAATAAAAGCTTATAAGCCCTTGACGATCTACAAACCCCAGGTCTGGACCGTTCCATAATACTAGGATATTTGAGTAATTTTTATGAGCCCAAACTAGCAATTCACCAATATCAAAACTTGCGTTAGATTCATAAGCTGGCTGAACATCAACTATCACAAGCGAACCAGAATCAGAATTTTCTTTTAAGATTTGTCTTACATAATCACGAATTATACTCATACGCTTTTACCCCAAAAATCCCATAATGCGAGAAGATACGTTGTCTATTGAATCTTCAAACATATTTTCAGAAGCATCGATATAGAAAAAATCGTCTCCAAAAAGCTCTTCATATTGGGATTTGTTTGCATTTACTGCACCCCAAGATTTTTCTACAGTCTTAGCACCTAATCTTCTTCCGCCCCTTTTACCTCTTGCATCGTCACGAGATATAGAGGTTTCCATAGGGACATCGATAAAAATCATAGCGACATCATATCCAGCGCTTTCTAGTTTTTCTACTTGGCTAGCAATCTCATTATAATTCCCGCCAGTACCGTCTACTAAAAATTCTTTTCCTGCAGCGATGTGATCTTCCTGGGTTTGTTTGGCACCCTTTCTAGCTTGATTGAATAGAACCATATTTCTGCTTAGCAAATTCCTCAGACGAAGGTATTCGGGCTCTAGAGCAACCGCTGTGGCATGATCGCCACTTTCGTTTGCAGCATCATATCTGTCTTTTATAGGTTTATATTCATCTATCAAAGATGCTCTATCTAGCGGAATTCCTTCAGCTCTTAGCGTTTCTTCATATTGATCGTCTGGATTAATTACTTCTAATCTATTAGATAAACCGAGTTTGTGAATAACAGTCGATTTTCCAGATCCCGGACCGCCGGCCATAAAAATAACTTTTGGCGTATCACTTTGCTCTATTAAAAATCTTATGTATTCGCGTAATAGGTTAGGCATAATATGGATTAACTCCTGCACTATGTTGAGTTGCATCTTGAATTTCTTTAATTTCAGAGAACTCTTCTTTTAGCATCAAATCAATTGAATACTTCAGGGTTTCATTGGCTGCAGAACACCCTTGGCACCCTCCACCCATAATAACATAAAGAATACCATCCGCTTCGTCATATTCATGCGCGGTTAGATAACCACCATGCATTTCTAGCCCAGGGTTGATATTTTCATTTATAAAAAGCTGAATCTTTTCTTTAGTCATTTTAAAACCCTACAGATTCTCCGCAGCCGCATTTTCTAGAAGCCATTGGAGAATTAAATATGAAGCCAGAACTCATTAATGTTTCTTCATAATCAATTTCAGTCCCTACTAAAAAAATATATGACTTCTTATCGCAAACTATTTTTAAACCATCTTTTTCTATAAGCTTATATTCTTCTTTTTCTTCTGGCTCTTCGATAAAGTCTAGGTTGTATTTAAATCCAGAGCATCCACCACCAGAAAGACCAACTCTTAAAACCAAACTATCTGGGTGCTCCATCTTATTACGAAGCTCTTTTGCTTTTTCCACCGCTAATTCTGTTATTAATAAACTCATTACATTCTCTTTGCATACTGTTTTGCTCTTTTAAGCATTTCTCTAAATTCTGGTCGATTAATATTAGATCTAGATTCAATATCTCTAAATGACGCAGAATTAACTCTTATAATATCATGATCAGGATGCTGCTGTTGCAGTGTTGCAACAGCTTCTTCTTTACCTAAACTATGGACTAATTCATTTGCCATTTGGAATGAAAATGTTTCCATTTCAGACGGGCCGTCAGAACTGTCATAAAAGAAATAATCTTCACCCATTCCTGACGGCCCACCTTTTTCCTGGTATTCTTTTTTGAACTGGTCCCACTTTTTATCTGTTGGTTCTCCTTTGGAAAACTTTAAAAATTGCTGCATGTGGAGCAGTTCGTGCATGATAACTTCATATACTTTTTCGTGAGCTTTATCTATTGTACCAATTACTTCTCCATCGTCTACACTGGCTAATATAACCTCAATGAAATGTAATCCATTTTCAAAATAATAAGTTGCACCTTTTAAAACATCTTCCTTGGTCATCTCACTAGTATAATCAGGCATTAGGGAAACCTTTACTATTCCAGTTAAATTTCCAACTCCAAATTTAGAATCAAAATAATCATTAAGACTATCTCTAAGAGCCAAAGAAGCTTCTGAAGACCAGTCATCAACATCTCCATCTCCAGCTGGATCAGCTGTTAAAAAAGAAGAGTTTAACAAATGGCTTTTTAGATCAGTAAACTTTGACTTAGACATTTGCTTGAACCTGGATTCAGACAGAGTTTCTCTTATATACTCACGAAGAAGAATCATACTTTATAATTCCTCCAATTCCATCTTGGTCGAGCTGCAAGATAGTTTTCATCTTCGTCATGTTCATAAGCTTCTTGTTCGAATGGATTTCGGTAATATGCTTTTTTACCGTCTCCTTTATATTTTATCATCCCTTGTAGCCAAAAAGCTGCATACATTATCCACTGAAAAATAAATAACATTTCTAGCTGTTGTTGAAAGTGGATGCATTCATGCCTCTTAGTTTGATTTTCTAAGACTCCTCGGCACCAAACAAAAATAAAGAAGCTTAAAGCCCAAATATTAATTGGCGCAAAAAACGAAAGAAAAACTGGTAACTTACTATTTTCTATATAAATTGGTTCTAATTTTTTTAAATTCATCGTACTGAATCTCCCGGCTTGCCTGTTAGATTGGCAATGCTTATATGAAAAACTCTAGTCGGCTCTGGGTTAGAAGGAGCACCGACTATTTCCATAACTTGGTTGACGTAACTTGATAACTCTGTTTGGTTTTCAATCCAAACAACCCAAGACTGTTTTTCAGTTTCAGGGGAAATTTCAATACGATGATCTATTACACGATCAATAATAATTTCTGGAGGCTCGGGTAATAAACCCTCTTTAGCCATCTGTTTTAATTCTTTTCTGAAAGGCTTTAAAATACTCTGGTGAACCAAAGTAACATGCCATTTATCTTCTCTAGTGGGAATAGCGGTTGGTGGCAAGCCCGTAAGAAGATCTTTGATTTGAGATATTACGTTTTCATCTGGCATTAATTTTAATATACCGGAAAACTCAACTCTAGATTCATATAGAGTTTCTTTAACATAAGATCTAATAAGTCTTTCTGACAAAGCTTCTTCTTCTAAAGAAACCAAAATATCTAAATTAACTGGCTCATTTTTTCGATTAATTTGCGTGAATATTTGAGGTTCTTTTTTCATAGTCCGCTCGATGTCTCGAGGTCCCACGGACCCCAGTGTTCAAATTCTAAAATCTTATTTCTTGCATCTTCCCAAGAGTATTTAATGACATTTCCAATTTCATCAATCCGACCAACAGCGTAATAAAGTGGAGCTGGTAACTCTAAATTTCTTCCGTTAGATTTGTCAATAACCATTCCATTAGATTCTACCCAAGCGTGACCAAAAGATATACCTTCAACGTCTCCTTGGCCCATAACTTCACCGTGAACAAGAATCCATCCACTGCAATCGCCACCAAACTGGCACTTATTCATCATATACTGACCTGCAGATTCATAACAATCACCATTAGCTTTCATTTTTTACTGCCCTCTCTTCATTCTCAAATCGATCCATGCTCGAATTTCACTAGCGGATTGATTCAATTTTTCTGTATTATTTTCTAATCGCTGCTCTAAAGACCATAATCTATAAGTTAAATGATTTCCTTCTCTAACATGTTCTTCTAATGATTTTCTTACTTGTTCTTCATAATTTCTGAGTGATTCTTGGGTTTCTTCTTCATGATCTTTCATTAATGCTTGAACTTCTTTTAATAAGTCATAAACCTCAGAAACTTCTTTTTCTTGTAGCTCTCTTGATTTAGATATTTTATAGTTAACCCACACTAGCGTACCACTCCAGCCAAGTAATATAACATAATGAATTATTACGCCAAGTGTTTCTAAACTCATGATGAGCTCCATATCTCTTTTTGCGATCTATCAAAGATAGGTACGCCTATTTCACGAGCTAGTTTAATTATCTTTCCAACTCTTCCAGGCGGATCTTCATCAAGTTCACGACCTTTATTTAGTTTCTTTAATATTTGTATGACTTCGTAGTCTGGAATAAGGCCAACAGGTTTCCAGTTATCAACTAGCGCTTCGCCTCCACCAAACTCTAAATTCCACATCGACTGGTCTAATATGTATGGGATATTACGAGCCATCTTTTCAGCAAACTCATTACCTCGAGTAAGTTGCCCATAACGGCTGTAATCTTTAGACACGGTCGGCCGTTTATTTCTTCCGGAAGATTTATCTCTATGTGCGACCTCTTCTTCAGAGCCCTCTTTGCCAGCGCCATAGTCATCATAGTGGCCGGTATAGAGTTTGTCCATATCATCAGCAGCCAACGTAATTCTTCCCCTTACCCACAACCCCGTGTTATTCCCGCTTACTGCAAAATCTTCGCCAGGTAAACTCATGAGAGTAGATAACTCATCTTTATTCTTGCCTATCAAGTCTTCTAAGGCATAGACATCGCCCCAATGAACAGTGTTTAAGGTAGATAGCCACTGGTGATCTGCATTTGCATTGAAGGCGCGCTTAATCGCTCTGCCTCCGCCCTTTCCAGGATCACCGCCGAAAAACATTTCGCCTGGTTCACCAAACTCTTCTGATGATGCGGCAAGGTCCTGCACAAACCCCATTGGGTCTTCTAATAAAAGAGCTTCCATTAACCCCATAGACTTTAAGTAAGTTTCTTGGTTATCTTTATCTGACTGCTCCATGCCCTCTTTATCTAACATCATTTTCTTTTTGCTAGACATGTCCCAGTTATATTCGTTAGCTTCTAAAACGGCTTTTATGTATTTTCGGAGTTCATTACTCATTTTTTATACTCTTTTGCGAAACCTTCAGAAATTAACCACTCATTTATATTAGTGTCATCTTTCCAAACTTCCGCTAACCATCTTCCGTATTTTCCCTTTTTGTCTTTTTGGGTTTTGATTCTAACCCACTTATTGGCTATCTGGCTCCTAAGAGCGTCTCTAGACTTAAGGCCTTCGGGTCGCTCTTTGCCTCTAATTTCAGGAGCGTTGATCTTTAGTAGTCGAACTTTTTGATTGCAAACCAGCATACCAAAACCAAGATCTATATCTACAGTTATGGTATCTCCGTCGTATACTCTTCTGACATAAGCTCGGTATTCGTACATTATTTCTCCATCCACGCGTCGCGCTGGCGCATAATACTAATTAGGATGTTCATCGGCCATGGTCCTTTAGTATTCCTCGGTTTCGAAGTTCATCAATAACCGGTGTGCCTACTTTGCTATATTTTTTACTAAGGGGTGACACCATCCAGCCGTCTTGGTACATATCATAAGCAGGAGTTTGCCCACAGTCATCTGAAGGGTCATCAGGCGTAAGCTGCGGTTCGCCATAATCTTCCGGTATGTCCAGCTGGTCTACTTTAACATCATCCCGGTATGACTCGTACCTGCTCCAAACAGCTTCAGCTTCGGCGGAAACTTCAGTCCTGTCAGACATTAGTCCTTGAGTTGCTTCAATTGCTACATCATATAATAAAGGGCCAAGGCCATGGCTCATACCAGAAGAAGATACCATTTCTGCGCCGCTGCATTTCCCGCTTGGCGGATTCTCCCAATCGACCCCACCCACTATATCATTACCGTCGAAGACAGTAACACTCCCGTACTTTGCCCCAACAAAAAGCTCAATCTTTAGATCAAGAGCTTCGATCTTGTCAATTTGGGACATAATATTGGGGTCAATTGATTCTGTCAAGAGAACTCTTATATATTCACGGAGCAGGTTCATATCCACCACCTTGTCTTATTGGGCTGAATGAAATATACACCCTCAAGTTGAACGTTTCCTATGCTTATTCGCTCTTCCTCGCCTTGATACCGGTCTAGGCCGTCAAATCCATAAATCGCGGTCATGTCTAAAAACTTCCCGCCAGAAGCGTCAGCCACTAATATAATTCCCATCTCAGTATTTGACTGACCATCTCTAACTTGTGAAGCAAATTTTTTCGCAACATTAAAATCAGGCGTCCAGGAAGAAAAACCGTTAGTTCTAGGAACGGGCTCATACACAGTACTTATCGGTATCATTTCTGACATATTCTTCAAGACGCCCTTTACTTTCTTAGGGCTGGTCTGGCTATTCAGCTGCCTCATCCACTCAGAGTCTGATATGCCGTAGTCTCTTTCAACGTCCCACGGGCCGCTAATTCTCATACCTCTATAAAGCTTACCAGAAGCTTCATACTTGAACACATCATTATAGCGTGGGTCTGTTACTGCTTTATCAAAAGCATCCTTACGTTCTTGATCCCAAAGTGTGGTATCCCCTTTATTCAGGAAAAATTTAATAGCTGTGTATAGACTTGACTCTATCTCAGTATCTGGTTCATCTCCTCGATGCCTACTGTTTTCCGGAGCTTTTGTTGCCCAGACTTTTTCGCCAAAATCTTCACTTAGCAATTGCCTTATGTATTCTCGGAGGAGCTTCATTCACAGTCTCCTGCTTGTATAATTTCTTTGATACCAGATGGATCCCAAACGCATCCTGATGCGACATCCCAGCCGTAATACCAGAAACTGTCATCATCCATACGCTTTTCTACGAGATACGGACAGATCTCTATTCCCGCATAATGTTCAGCAACCTTTGGCCAATCAATCTGCTTGTCATACCCCTTTGTACCGTCAGGGTCAGCAGGATGAGGCACACTATACATCTTATAGAACTTTTCAAAATGACGCTTATTTGGAATGAAAAGAATATTATAGTCATTAAGCACAACGCTGTAGGTGCTATCGTATCGATACCCGCTAGACATTCCATAGGTACAAAACTCTTTCCATGTTTCTGAGCTGCCATCTTGACATTCATACCAGAATCCATTTGGTTTATTTCCTACCTTCTGAGAGAAACCACTAATCTGCGGCTTATCTCCATCGCGAGTATCCTTGCGAGAGTGGTGGATTCGCATCTTATCTCCACCCTCAAGCGGAAAGTACGTTTCGCGGATCAGCTCCCTTATATATTGCCGCACTAGAATCATTGAGGCTCCCTTATCATTTCACCGTAATTATCTGGTAGGGGATTAAATCCAACAGATCCATAAAAATCATAAAGTCCATCCCATCCAGCCCCACTTTCTCCGTATGGTCCTACTCCAAGGCTGAGCGTAATACCGAACATGTCAGCTTTTTTAATAACTTTTTCCATAACACTTCTTGCATAGCCGTTTCTATAACAATCATCTATTTCTTTGCCTTCTGCTCCCACAGTTTCTATAGAGTCAAAACGGACAGTGTTCGGGTCCATGTGATCTTTAAACTGCATTCTCACTTCGCATCCATCAGGAAACTTTTCTATTAAAGAGCCATTTTTTCCGTTATAAAACATCGCTGCAAGTTCATCTCTATACATTTTTGTAGGACTACCCCACTCTGCAAGCAAAACACTCCTCACCAGTTTTCTGACTTCTCCAATAAAATCTGCATAAGCCTCTGCTTCTGCATCTGCCATGGCCTGGCCAATCTCAGGGCCTTTTAGTCCTTGGGCCATAAATTCCTTAGGGTCTCCTGCTGGAGGGGCAGCAGCAAACTCTAGAAACCCTCTGACTTTGGATTCTGGTGGTATACCTGTAAGTTCAGCAAAATTATGCAAATGCTCTGGAGAAATATTTTGTCTATTAAAATTCTTTTTAAGACTAGCAGCAGAATCTCTATTGAGGTTCATTAATTCTAAAAGGAATTTGATTGACTTTATCTCATCATTAGAATATCGCATTCTCTTAAGAGCAGGAACTATTACATCTGGTGAATTATTTCTTAATATGGCACCCAACTGAGCTATATGATCTTGACTTCCGTTTTGTGTAAGTTCAACTTCTAAGCCAGGTAAAATCTGGTCAAACATTCCAAGTTCTTGATTCAAAGATAGAAAATGCGAAACGTCAGCTGAAGATTTTAATCCCTTCACAAACTCTTCAGTTATTCTATCTGCAGGAATATCTTGACCAGTTTCTGTATCTATCAGTGCATTATCATTTAAAATTGCTTGTTTTGTTTCTTGGTCTAAATCAGACCCCATCCTTCCAGCAAATCTTATAGCTCTTAATATTCTTATTCTATCTTCGTCAAATCTCTGTCCAGGTTCACCAACTGCTCTAATAACGCCATCTTCAATATCTTTTATTCCGCCAACATAATCTACAACTTCTTTTGAGTCCATGTCATAAAACAAGGCGTTGATGGTGAGATCCCTTCTTTTTACGTCGTTTTCAATTGTGGAAAATTTTACTGATGTCCCTTTTCCTTTTCCGATATCTTCTCTGAATGTGGCAATTTCATATTCACCATCATCTTTAGTTTTTACCCGGACAACTCCGAATTGTTTTCCAGTTAAATCTAAGCGAAGAGAAGAATCTCTCTGTAGTATTTTTATAACTTCTTCTGGACTAGCGTTTGTAGCGACATCATAATCTTTTGGGCTTTTACCCATAAGTGCATCTCTAACAGCTCCTCCAACTAAAAACAATTCTCTTCCAGCGTATTTAAGTCTAGAGTGAATTTCTTCTAAGTCTTTGGGGATGGGAATATCTAGCGGTACTCTATCTGGCTCACTGCCAATAGCTTCCCTAATGATTCTTCTAAGTTGGGATTTCTTGATTTTCATAAACCTATCTCTCGAAGCTTCTTAACAGTCGCAGCGCTGCCTCCAGGAAAATGTAATATTCCAATTCCACCAGCCGCATTCCAAGAATCAATAGTAGATTTTTTATCGTCTATCAAAATATTAGGAACTTCTCCAGATACAGCAAATTGCACTTTTTGGACTGCTGGAGTAATAATAATGTCTGATGGTTGAGGGGATAGCCACTCTTCAACCCACGCTGTTTTACCCTCCGCTGCTGTAGACGGTGCTCCCTCTCTAGCCCTTATTGGTGCGCTGAGTATATTAACAGTGTTTCCTGTGGATGTTATATAAGGCCACAATTCACTTAACGCGTCGGGCCACGGAGGCATACCAGCAAATACAGCTCCGGGATTTTGCCCGATTGCGCTGAACATCATATTTCTAACAGGCTTTAAATCTAAGTCTGGTCTACTTGCTGCTCTCCAATCAGGACCAAGTTCTCTGCGCAACCAGCCAAGTCTTTTTCTATGGCCTTTAGTGCTAGCTACACCGGGTACTTCTCCAGTATCTAAAATAGTATTTACTAAATCAACTACCGCAGCTTCAAAATTAACAAGTACTCCATCCATATCACAAAATATTTGCGACTCTGGAGTTATTATAGAGTTATCTAACTCTATTGCTTCTTTTATAAAATCTCTTAAAATACTCATCAGTAATTCGCAACTCCTATAACTTTAACATTCGGACATTATTTTTTGACATTGATCTTAGCCTTTAGACAGCTTTACAGTAAATATATTATAAACAAAAGGGGATACCAAAGTATCCCCTCTATAATTTCTAAAATAGAATATTTTTACTCAGGTTTATTTTTATTTGCGATAGAGCCAGAAATAATCGTTTGAGATTTTTCTAAAAATTCTTTAACTTCTTCAGCAGGCATGGTTGGCAGCGAGCTTTTTTGAATTTTTGCAATTGTTCTGTTAATATGCTCTTGGAGCTCTTTTGGTATGAATTTATTTTTCCAAAAATACATCTTTATATCTTCCTAAAACTTTAATTATTCTATCATTTGTCACATGAGATATTTTACCATTTATTAGAATTTTGTACATTAAAATAGTCTTACCTGTATTTACTATCCTGGAGGTTTCTGAAGAAATAAGTAACCCAGTACCACCCTGAGAATTATGAATTATGGCTGCCGCGTGGCCTTCCAGTTTGGAAAGCAAAACCAAGTCGCCCGACAAAAATTGCGTTTCCATCCACTCTCCTTAGATACACATGCCTCTAACTTTAAGTATCTAAGGAGAGTTTTTTTTGTCTTTTTATTTGGTTGCTAATAGTAGCGATAATCGTTTATTGCAAAATCTATAGACACGATAATCCCAAAAATATGATACAGCATTAAAAGAGCATAAGTACAAAAGCAGAAAAAACTAGCTGTCCTAGCAATTTTGTGCTCTCTTAATCTCCACAGTAATCCAACGCATAAAGAAACTAGCGATATTTTAACCACTCCAAAAAGTATTTCGCTTATTTCTAAAAGCTCAATCATAAAAGGGTTTGCCTCAACAGCAAACCCCAGCTCAATCATCGTGAGTGTGAATATTATATCTAAAACATTGAAGAGGACTATACCAGATAAAAGATTTTTAAAACCCTTCTGTGTATGTATCCATTTCACCAAGTTGCCTCCTTAATTAAATAGGCGGCAAACTTAAAACTAATACCCTTTTCTTTTAATGTTCCTCTTGACCCAATCTATCCACGTATCTAAAACTATCTTTTTTTCTTCAGGCTTAATTAACTTTTGATCTACGTAAGCACTTAAGAGGTCTTCTACATCGTACTGAAACTTTTGAATGTTTTTAGCGTTTTGCATATACCCCCTTATATGAGCAGGAATTTCAGAAGGCTCTAATAAATACTTTGCTTGATCAGAATCCACAGAGCTAGCATCGTGAATAAAGCTAAAATACTTGTCTCCTCTCGCATAAGCACTAGCTGGCTGATCGCTCATTTTTCCCTGAGTTACATGCTCGAGCTCGTGTCTTACTGCGTTTGCTATTTCATTTCGAAGATTTCCCATTTCTTTTTTCGAAAAATTATCAGGAGTCTCTATTGCAATGTGGATACCTAAATCTGAAGTTCCTGTGATACTTTTATCAGATGCTGAGACATTAAACCCGGCAGCGCTTTTATCAATTTCTACAGCCACTGTAACGAAAGGGTCAACTCCATCTTCATACACTTCGTAGTCTACGCTACTTGGATCTAAAGCTATTGGAAATGCGCCAGCTTCGATCTCATAAAAAATATCTGCATTAGTATTGGGGTCAACATTTAAGTCATCTATATCTAATTCAGAATAATGTAAATCTGGAGAGTTACCAGAATATAATGCCATGATACTTCTGGTTATTGAGTTAGTAAAAGAACGAAGCCTCTTGTCTTGAGTTCTACGAGACTCCAAAATTGTTTCTCTTATTAGAGATACAAATTCTCTATACTCAACAGTTTTCATAATTTCTCCGTAAAAATAAATATTAAACGCTTTCTAAATAGCAACCTAAGTTTCATTTATTAACTCTAGATTTTCGATTCTAATTAGTTTTAGAGAGCCGCACTCTAAAAGTATCCAGGCCCCAATACAATAATCTCCTTCTTGAACGGAGACTACTATTCCCTTTTTTCCTCCATTCATCCAGTGGTTACATTTAACTAAATCGCCCTTTTTCATCTCTTTCTTCTGTTCTTTGCGGCTCATAATCAAGATTTGCTTTGATAAAAATCACAGGAGCTGCGATAATCATTAACATCATGATGACGTCTCCAAAAAGCTTTAAATCCATTCTCTTGAAACCTCAATGCTAGTATGCAATCCCTCAATATCCCATACGAGATCAGCTGTTGTTAGAGCTTCGTCCATAGAATCAAAAAGAAGAGCAGTGTCATTATCCCACCCTTCGCAAGTTATGACTCTTCCAGGTGGATAATTGTATTTATAAGTAGGATCTACAAGAGAAACAAAACTATGAGTACCACCAACCCTAATCTTAAAAGGGCCCTTTCCTCTATCATCTTCCCAATAAGTGACACCTGGGTGAAGACTAGCCATTTTAACTACTCCTCTTCTTAATTTCTCCGGTCTCATAATCTACCAAGTAGAAATAATGCGTTCCAAAATGATCTCCGGTGTAAAAATTAGTTTCGTCAATATCATAGCGTTCATCATCGTTAAGCAAATCATCATGCTTTTCCACTGGAAAACTACGCATTCCGCCAACAGCTTGAGCTTCAGAAATTGACATCGCTAGGCACGTAGTTGTCTTCTTTGACAAAAACGCTTCAATTCTTGGTCGCATAGAGTCTCCGTCATAATGAATATAACAGCCGCTAATTTTTCCATCTGGGAATTGAACTCCCAATACTGCATGAGTACTCATTTAATTTTCTCCTTTTTTGATTAATTGATTTCCAGTAAAACACTGGACGCCTTCTTCATAAAAAACCCAGTATAATCTAAGTGCCGGATTTCTTTCAGCTAATTCTGAAGGTTTTGTTAAACCTGATATTATTCCATTTTTGCCCTGCTGGTTGCAGTGAACGAACTCTACTAAATCACCGACTTTCATACTTCTTTATCCTCTCTAAAAATAACTTTCGATTGGTTTCTGTTCTTAACGAGTTAACCTCTGTCGTTGGAAACCTAGACTGCATATGCATCGGAGCCTTCATGGTTGAACCGCGGTTCTTCACACCGACAGATATTCCACAAGATGGAGATCCTGCAATTCCTATAAATCCAACAGCGTCTGAATGCCTGTCGGTTATTTCAAATGCTTTATCCACAAGGTTGCGATATACGTCCTTTCCACCCATCCAGCCGACGACACCTTCATCTCCGACCTGCTCTAGCCTAATCGGCTTTCTGGGTGTGCCAAACAATTCATCTTCAGGACAGACTGGGACGAGCTCTATACCATTTGCTTCTGCCCACACATGCAGGTCGTAGTACATACGGTTGGTACCGTTCCACCTAACGTCGTTACCCCATACACATGAGCTAATTAGTACTTTCACTTACAACCTCGAGTAAATCTGACTGTATTGTACTAATTCTATCACCATTTGGAGCGCTACGATCAAACCACATAACTTCAGCGCAGGTATAATGTTTCCCTATGTGGCTTTCAAACGTGCGCATGCCAATAAAAGTACCATAACAGTTACTGCTTTTTGCTTTTACTAAATCTCCTGGTTTCATACAACTTCCAAAAGGTCACGCTTAATATAAATCTCGTGTCCAGTTTCTGTATCTAATATTAGAGCTTGACCAGGATGCCTACGATAACCCCAATGTCCAGCGCATCGAGATCGAACGACAGTATAAATCTTATCTTTTTGAACAGAGACCGTATAAGCAGTTGGTGGCAATTTCGTTTCTCCAGCCTCTGTCATCCCCTTTGAATTGTCGCTTTTTCTCCAAGAATCCAAATCGTCTTGAGTTGGAAGCCTAGTACCTTCAACGATACCAAGCTCATCATTATAGTGGTTAGTCATTGGAAACTTTCGCATTCCACCATTTTGACTGCTAAAGCAGATGTTATTATTTAGACGAACTAAACAACCTTTTGAAATCTTGTTCATTTAAGCTCCCTGGATTTGAATCATGTGAAGAATATGAGGATGTTCAGTGGCTTTCCAGCCGTTGAGCATTCCAATTAGTTTAATAACACTTTCAGTATCTTCTTGGTTTTGAAGAGTAACGAGCCACCCGTCTGTACCGCCCATCTCAGTCATGCCGTTGAAGGCATTGAGAATGTGATTAACTGCAGAGACTGGAGCGATTGATTTAGTCATAATGTCCTTTCCTTATTTATAGTACTATTTACCACATGCAGAGTGTTATTTCACAGATTCTCCCGAAAAAAATAAAAAAAGAGAGGCATAAAGCCTCTCATAAGAATTGATTAAACTATAATCTATGCAGACATTTCATAGATGAAATCTCGATGAGCTTTGTTGCGTACCAAGTTTCGAAGCTCTTTTTGGAGCTTAGAGCGCTTGTTATTGTTAGCTCGAGACGCCTTAGTACGACCTCCAGCATAGGGGGTGTTAGCAATTTCTGCAGCTAGCGCTGCAACATCTTTATTGCTTTCCAGAATCTCTTCTACTTCTTTCTTCAATACAGCTTGGCGCTCGTTTGCACGAGCAATTCGAAGCTTTCGAACTTCTTCTCGACGTTTGCTCTCAACAGCACGTTGAGCAGCATTTAGAAAAATTTGCAAAAGGCTGTAACTAACCCGAGCAATAAAGAGGGCAGCAAGAATTCCGAAAGTAATAAACAGCGCGTTAATGAAAAGTTCCATAATATCTCCAATTAGTTGTTTGGGGTCCAATCCCCATCAACATAAAGATTATACTATACTGCGCGTGCAATTTCACAGATTCGCACAAATAAATTTATTTTTTTATACCGCTTAAACTAATAAGAATGAGCATACTCAGCGATATTCCAATCACAGTTAAGCTCCCAACTGTTTTCAATATTTTTTGTTTCACTGATAACACTTACGTCTCCCTTCCAAACCTCGACAAATTCATGTTCATCAGTTAACATCAAAATACTTTCACCAGGGGCGGTTGATTCTCCTAGCGTCCAGGTGCCAATCTCAACAATAACTCCAATCCTACCCCACCCCCTGCGATCAGGAGGGGTTTCTTCAATCTTTGGATCGCCGATTTCCCAATCTCTGTACTGAACTAGATCTCCGATTTTCATTTAATTTTCTCGTTTCTATTTGCAAATCTATGAGCTCATACGGTTTTTCTTTTCGATATTTAAACCAATATTTTAATTCTAACTTATACCATAATACAAGTACAACTAAAATCCAAAATATCATCAGGTTTGTTAACAACTTCTAAACTACTTTCAGCAAAGCTTGGAGTAAGATTTCCGTTTTCCCATAAAACCGAAATTAATCTTCCAGCGAGTTTCGACCACTTTTGCGGTACACTGCTATCTTGAATATCTATAACAATCCCGATTTGTTTAAATTTCTTAGGTTTACCCTCAACATGGATAATACCAGATTTTTGTTTGACAATGTCACCTACTTTCACTAATAACCTCTTTTATATTTTTCATTGGTTGACAGCTTTTATATCCGTCAGAGGGGTAGACAAACTCGACTCCCCACTGTGCTTTGTCAACCAAGGTTGCTTCAACCCACCATGCATAGATTACAACAGCCCACTCATCTCTATAAACTGTTTTGACTAAATCACCAGCTTTCACTAACCACCTCCACACAGCTTTTTGCTAGCATATGTTTGTATCCATATCTCGGAAATAAAATAGTACAAGAGCCGGAGTTATTAAAAGAAGTAATGATTCCAAACTCTCCCTTGATTTTATATTTCATTTCTATACATGCCCCTGTATCTTTATCAACACCGGCTGCGCGAGGCTGGTAATTGCATAGTACTAGATCACCGACTTTCATAATCTTTTCTACCTGCTTTTGTAACATATTCAGCACGAATACGACGAACTTCTCCTTCATGAAGAACCGTTGCTATTTTTTCCCACTTCTTGTATTCGATTAAGATCCCGATTTTCCAATTGCTAAGCTCTTCTGTTCGATGATTGATGACATCTCTAAACTTAACCATGTCTCCATCTTTCATATGACAGCCTTACAATATTGCAAAATCCATTCTTCGATTTCTCCATTAGTAAGAACCTTTATTTTTTGAACTTGCTTAGGGTGAGTTGCCGGAATAAACTCTAAAAGAACCCCCTTGGCAGATCTGCTTCCCCAAGCTGTGTCTGTGGATTTTTGAGATGTCCAGATTAAATCTCCAACTTTCATCTTTCCTCCTTATTCTTCTACTACTACATGAAAACTAGTGCGAGGATACCAGTTTGTAGAGCCATCGACAGCTAATAAAAGAACTTGTATACCTAATTTTTCTACGAGAGTTCCAGCAATGTAGTTTGGGTCGTGGGCAAATAAATGTTTCCACACCACTAAGTGACCCGGTTTAGGGCAGATTTTTTTAACTTTCATGCAATGCCTCTATCTATCAAAATGCTAGCTGCTTCTTTGTAACCATTTATTTCTAAAAGCCTAATACCTTCTCGCTCTGCAGTGGGTTCATCTTCAGACTTTTTAAGAATGTGTCCCAACTCATGAGCTTCAATCGCAAGCAGATGATTAGAAGTAAACCAGTCTTCTTTTAGTAAACGACCATCTACTACAGCCATTGGTATTTCTACAGCTTCTCCAAAAATAGCAAATCCATTTTCTCTAATATCTAACATGTCGACAATATCCCCAGTGTCGCCGTATTCAACTTCAATCACAATGGTTTTTTTGTCTAGCTTGCTGGTTCTAACTTTCACTGATAACCTCCGCAGTTCTCTTAAGCATTTTCATCGACATACCTGTATATCCATCTGGTGAAGGAGTATGATTTAATGTCCCGTCTGAAACATAGATGCTAACAAAGTCTCCGTACCCTAGAGCACTTCTATTTTCAATGTTGACAATCGATGCAATCGCTCCCGTCTTTTTAAATTTAACTAAATCACCGACTTTCATGATAAACCTCTATAAACTTTTTTGATATCCAGCGATGGTTCCATCCTTTGGGATCTAAAATAAAAGCTACTTTAACGTGCTCATCATCCCAATCTAGAACAGTACCCCACCCTAAGAAATCTTCTTTTCCTGTATTTTTAAATTGAGCTAAATCACCGACTTTCATAGAGCCGGCTCGATAGGAAGTTCTTCACGCATTTCAATCCAGGCTCGGTCAGCATGTCGAAGAAGAGATTTTTTTCGAAAACCCTTTTTCTTCAATCGACTTTTTTCAATATATTTTAAAGCAGATTCTTCAGTAAAAAATACTGCTATGGGCACGTTAACTGACGGACCCTTAATAGGCCGAATCTCTCCCCAAAGCTCCCAAATTTCTCCAGGCCAAATATGCATCATTACACGAGCTCTACGAAGTTAGTAACCTTAGCGCCGCCGATAAGACGAGGTGTACCATTAACTGGGGGGTGACAGTAGCGACCCACTCGAACAGTAGATTCTTCACCGCCAAAAACATCGCGGTCAACAAGAATCTTATAACGAAGACAACCATCAACTCGAACAAGATCTTCTACGCGTCCCTCCACATAACATGCATGCTCTCCATGAAGATCGCGTCCTCCCGGGGAGGTAGAAAAATCGAAAGAGCGAACTCGATCACCAACTGAAATATCGCTAGACATAATGTTCTCCTTAACCTTTATACCAATATTATACCACACTCAGGGATTTTTTTCACAGAAACACCGCAGAATTTTCTGTCTAAACTACGTTATTTTACAATAAAAAAAATATTATAAAAAAGCTATACGTAGCTTAGGCTAAATACCTAATTGGCAAAGTTCTGCGTTAACGTCTTGAATGAGCTTGGAATGAAGATAACTCCAGCCTGGATATTTTTCACCAGTGTGATCTGGATCTCCATGCTTATTATTGATAGACCAGATGCTGGTATGAACCAGTTCATGTATTAATGAAGTGTCGCATATTCTTTCGACCCACGGAGGTGCATAAATCCAAACTGAACTCTTTGTTATCGTTATACCCATAAGATCAGCATTTGTCATGAGGACTCCATCTTCAGAATATCCATTAATCTTTCTTTTTTCAGAACCAAATGTAATCATTAAGTTTCTCATATTATTATGAACAGCAAGAGATTTACCAAAAACTTTATTCCACTCATTTTCAAAATATCTTAAAGCAATAGAAACGCGTTCCCTTCTGAATCTATCACAATACTCAACTACCACCGTAGTATCTTTATAGTCAGGAACAAAAACCATTTGAATTGAGTTGGTAGAAATAGGATTACAAGATTTGTAAGGCTCAACTGGATCTGGGCTGGCTATCCAGCGGTGAGTGCAGGTGGTTAGAAAAATCAAAGAGAAAAATGATACTAACCATAATGATACCGCATTCATAAAATTAAGTATTCATTAACTTTATTTGTAAGCTATGTTTTATCTCGATCGAGTCTAGGAATCTGAGGGCGTTGAACGTAGTTTAGCTGTCTGAAGCCCAATTGATATAACTCATTAGTGCTGCTGTCATATGTTTATCATATTTCTTTTCATCTAGCGAAAGCTTATTTTTTCTAGCAAACCACCGGCCCCGTTTCCATGCTTCTATTTCTTCAGCAACGATTGATACTCTTGCGGCTTTTGATCTTTCGACTCTACCGTCGTCTATTTTATAATACATTGGATGGTCAGCTTCAAAATCGGCAGCGCCCATTTCTTGAATCTCAATATGACCATATTCATGAAGAAGGGTGTAGAGTCTAGTCTCGGCACGGTTTCTAGAACAAATATAAACTTTTTGCTCTTCAAACTCTACACGCTCATCGGCCCAAGTACCCTCAAGTACTTCGTAGTTGAATTTCTTTTCTATATGCTTTTTAAGCCACTCATAGTCTTTTTTAAATTTTTTTCTCATCTCTTTTTCGCGACCATTCTTCTCTTTCCAGGCCGGAGGCCGTTTTTTCGAGGGGGGTTTTTTTCGGGGCCCAAAATTTTTCTTACCTTTTGGTTTAACCACCAGTTCTCAAACATCCAATGGGCGAACAATAGAACTCCTTGGAGTACTATCGTCAACCCAGTAGCCGATATTAAATTACCCGCCCACGCGTACGTTACGATAAGAGTTATTACTATGGATATAAAACGCCAAATAAATACTTTTTCGATAATGCCCATCGCGACCTCCTTTAATCTAAACCATATATTCCCATTCACCGCGAAGCGGTGGTTTTCGACGGGCCCCCTAAGAACCCTAGCGGATGTTCAGCATTCGTAACCAAACTCTTCGCTCATTACTAACCAAACCTTTTCCAGGTCTTCATTTGTTTGGACGGCTTCGACTTTTTCGGCTTCGCTAGCGTTACTTTCTAAAATAGCGTTAACAGCCTCTTGCTGGAGAACGACCTTTTCTAGGAAATCACAATAAATTAGACCGGCAACAAACTGCCCGGCCGAGTCTTCGGCCGCGGCCAGAGGCCCGACATAAGAATTAGTTCCTTTCAATACTTTTTCTTTTTCCATTTTTTTCTCCATAAAATTATTAATCGGCTTTGCGGGCATGACCCGCATCCCACACAAAGCCTTTCGACCGAGGAGATACGAGAGATACGCGGGTCACTCGACCACCTCCCACATGATATGACCGGTGCCAGTACCTGCACGCTCCATGACCCAGTGAGGTCCTCTACCAGCCAAGTATCCCTCCATACACTGGAGATCTCCTCCCTGTTCCACCCACGCTCGTGGCTTCCACCGGTCGTCAATATAGTAACCAGCTTCATCTAACCACTGTACCAGAAGAATAGCAACCTCGAAAGGCCAGACATCTGGATTAGGCTGGGGACCGCCGACCACCGTGCGGTGGACGTGCTTCCTGTCTAAAAGAATCGCCAAATCCGACTGCCAGTCTTCGAAAGTAACTCGCCGATGCGTGCCAAGATACCGGATTAAAGAACCCACCGGAGGTCTAACCTCGTGACCTCGCTCCGAGCCCACGCAAGGTGGCTGAGTCCCTTCAATAGGAAGTGACATATTACCACCTTCCTCGGGTGAGGAAGACCTCAGGGGGTTAGCAGTAGAAGTAGGCATTTCTCGTTTATCCCGCATTTTTCTGCCGGTC
>Ga0163179_10000173_pt1 | contig 44846 bp, 29 predicted proteins | sample AtlANTMetagenome_FD_109643 | JGI IMG/M metagenome (GOLD analysis project Ga0163179, IMG submission 109643) | Marine eukaryotic phytoplankton communities from the Atlantic Ocean - Atlantic ANT 2 Metagenome | ecosystem: Environmental > Aquatic > Marine > Oceanic | place: North Atlantic Ocean... | reverse complement strand
GTTTGCTTGAAGTAGGTGTTCCGGTAGTCGTCGGGGTTGGATCCCCGGTAGCGGAGGTCGCCCTCCTCGCCACTATCGTCGTCATCCCGGACCTGGTAGAAGTTGCCGTCCGGGTCGAGGGGCCAGTGGTTCTGTCCAAACGCGGTGCCGAAACCCTCCACGCGGGCATAGGACCCATACATGTTCGCGCCGCTCCGGGCCAGGTCGCGCCCATTGATCCGCAGAAGTGCTGCCGCTGTGTTGGCGGTCTCCACTCCGGCTTGGCGGAAATACCAGCTGCCGAAGACCTGGGAGTGTGGGTAGCGTGCATTGAACTTTATGTCCTCCCGGCCGTTCCAGGGGTCGTCGCTGCGAAACCTGACGAGGTAGTTGTTGGGTGGGGGATTGCGGGAGCTTGCTCCCCGGTTGCGCACACTGGCGAGGTAGCGCAGGGTGAGGCCCGTGCCGTCCTCCACGATGAAGGTACAATTCATCTCGGCATTGCTCTCCTCCTCGTTTCGAGGGGATTCGTTGTCATCGCCAATGTCGGCAAGTTCAGCCCGTTCGGCCTCGGTCATGATGATGCGATACTTGGGTTGGGCCCCGGGTATCCACCTGGCGTCCGGGTCGTAGGAATCGTCGAACTGGATCAGGATGTTGGCTTCCTGCGCTTCGCCTGGTTGGACCGGGCCGGGCCAGGTGCGCTCCTCTCCGCCGCTGGTGGCCCGGATATAGAACTCGATGATGGTTGTGTCGTCGTGTGCCGGAATATTGGATTCGAGGCGCCCTCTTCCGTTGTCGACCAGCTCCTGCGAGTTCCAGTCCTGGTCTCCGTCTACTCTCCAGAGGAGCACTGCGCCCTGATCCAGGAAAGGATGGGCCAGCTTGGCAGTGACGGTGACGGCCTCTCCAGAGCGGGGAATGACGGGATCATGGCGAACGCTGAGAATCATGGGCGCGCCTGTGACGGAAGCGACCGAGTTGATAGTCCCGGGAGAGCCTCCCATGGCCTGGCTGGCAGCCCAGTTCTGTCCCTCGTTGTTGGAAAGGGCTGGGTTGATCAATTCCAGCGAGGATCCGCCCCCATCGTGGGAGGCAGACCAGACCCACCCTTCATGTCCCCGGTCAAGTGGGCCACGGGCGCGTAGAGCCCAGTCGCCTTCGTCGGCATACCGGACGCGGTCGATTCGCGAGCCGGCAGCGTCCTGCAGCTCGACGGTTTCGCCCCCGTTCTGGAGGCGCCCGGCCCAGGGGCCGAAGATACTGGTGCCATTACCCACCTCTGGGTGTCTGGCGTTGAAGGTAGCTGGGTCGGCGACAACCACCACGAATCCGTCGGCAGGAATACTTGCTCCAGCGGGAAAGTTGAATGTGATGCCCCGGTTGAAGCTCCAGTCTGCAAGATCGATGGCTGCGGGTGTGGGATTGTGAATCTCAATCCACTCGGTGAGGATGTTCTCCGGACCGTCCCCGTGATCTTCGTGGTAGAAGATCTCATTGATCACGGGGTTTGCGCCAGCAGGGAGGGCGAGAGCGAGCGCCGCGAGGCACGCCGCCGCGGGGGAGCGCAAGAGGGAGGGGCACAATGCAGCGGGGTATTGCATGGGGGGATCTGGGCATGCCGGGTTGAAGGAGGGGCCCCAGCAGATTCTCTGCAGGAGTCGGCATGGGTGGGTTCCAGAAAGGTAGGAATTGGTTGGTAATCAGCGCAAGCGCATTCCCGGTGGAAATCCCGGCATGGAGCATCGATCCAGAGCACTCATTGGACCAGGTGAGCCCCGGGGGCTGGGTCTGGACGGTTGTGGCCGCTCCGGTCAGAGCAGTCATGCCGTTGTGAAAGGAGCAGCTCGAGGTCCTCGTCGAAGATGTGGTGCGTGGAGAGCGTCGCCGAGCACCTGAAGGGGCGCCTGCACGATCGGGGCGATCTCATTGCCCATGCCATATCCGGAAAACTGAGCGGGGGAAAGATGCTGAGTTGCGGAAGCTTGAGAAGATGCGGGAGAGGCTGGCAACTTCTCGGTTTGCATCCCCGCGGGAACCACTAGCATCCCGGGGTGAAAACATACCTCGTTCTGATTCTTGCCCTGGCCGGTATTTCCTGCCCGGTTCGCGCTGAGCGTGATCCCACCCGCCTGACGCATGGGCCCATGCTGGGGAACCCGACAGCAGATTCGGTCCGGGTATGGGCGCGAACTTCTGATCCCGATGAGTTCGTGGTCCACTATGGGCTGGACCCTGAGGCCCTGACGGAGAGGTCCCAGCCGGCGGTGACCCTGCTTTCCAATGACAACACGGGTGTGGCAGAGCTGAAGAATCTCAAGTCCGGCCAGCGATATTACTACGAGGTCCATGTCGAGGGACGGCCGCATGGACTGCCCGGGTCCTTCCTGACGCTGCCGTCCGCGGAGGAGAGTCGCAACCCGGATTACAACCCGGAAGGTCTCTTTAATTTCCGTTTTCAGCTGGGTTCCTGTGCGAACCAGAACCCGAGGCATGGCATTGGTCACCGGCTCCCGGTATACGAGAGACTGAACCGGGACTGGGCGGATAAGACGCATTTCCACATCATGAACGGGGACTGGCTCTACGAGGAGCTCCGTGAGCATCCGGTGGAAGCGTGGAGGTTGCGGACGGCGGCGGAGAAACTGCCGCGCCCGGTAGAGGTCATGCCCACCGTGGTGGGGGTCTGGGAGAACTACAAACTCTACCTGAGCCGTGGCGTAGAACTTGCCCGCTGGCACCGCAATGTGCCGAGTTTCTTTACCTTTGACGACCATGAGCTGGTCAATGACATCTGGGGAGCGGGCACGGCGGGGAAGCGTCATCGCCGCACGGTATTCCGCGATATTGGAACCTACGCGTGGTACAACTACCTCGGCTGGGCGAACCCGACCGAGCACGATAACGGAGTTCACTTCGGGCGTGCCAGGATGACAAAGGGCAGTGCCCTGCTGGTTGATCGCGAGGCCGACTTCACGAAGGTGCCTCTGGATGAAATGCTCAATCTGCATGTGCACTGGGGAACACGGGAGGCCGGTGCGAATGACATGCGCTACGACAATGATGACGGCCACAAGAATTCCTATGTCTACGACATCGTGGAAGTGATCGATGAAAACACGCTGCAGCTGCACATGCCGGCAAAGGTGACCGACGATGTCAGTTACTCGATCGGGCGCACGAGCTACGGAAAGTTCCGCGTCAGCAATTGCGAGTATTACCTGGTCGATACGCGGAGCGCCCGTGACATGCATGATATCCGTGACCGTGGGAGGGAGGGGCTTTCCATGCTGGGCGCAAAGCAGCGTGAGTGGCTCCTTCGTTCGATGAGGGAGAGCGATGCAGACTTCTTCTTTGTCGTTTCTTCCGTGCCGTTCATGATCCCACATACCGGGGCGGGAGGCGTGAAAGCCGACTTTGCCAACAAGGAGGAAGCCTGGACCGGGTTCTTTCATGAGCGTGAAATGCTCATTTCAGAATGGGAAAAGCTGGACAAGCCGGTCTTCGTGATGACGGGAGACCTTCACAACAGTTTCGCGATCCGGATCACGGATCAGATATGGGAGTTCTGCTGCGGGCCCCACAACAGCGTGAACCATGTGCCCAAGAATGACGAAAGTGACCGGCCAGCGACCGGGAAATTCAAGTTCGGTCCGCGGGAGTGTGATATTCGCTGGAGCAGTTATATCCTGCCCGACGTGCCCCGCCTCGAGCGGCTTTATCCACACTTCTGCGTGGTCAAGATCAATAACGTCTTCAACATGCCCAGAAAGCTGGGGGGAAGGCGCCTGGTAGCCTACCCGCATCCCCAGGTCGTATTTCAGTACTACAACGGACGAACCGGGGAGCTGGAGTATGCGGAAGCGATTTCGACTCGGCGATGAGCCTCTGCAGGCTTGCCGCCCGTATTCGGAAGGGGTGGAGTGGAAAGGTTTGAGGTCGATCGATGTTTGTGGTGTACCCGGATGATTTCCGAATGGGCAACCAGTCCCTGATGCAATGAAAGTTCCTTTTTTCCCAGTACTGGCGGTGGCGCTCCTGAGCTCTGCGGCACTCCTTCCGGCGGCCCCGTTTGCCTTCCGGAGCAATGACCGGGTTGCCCTTGTGGGCAATACAGTGATTGAGCGCGCGCAGCGATTCGGGCATGTGGAGACCCTGCTCAGCCTGAGTGCGGGCGCGGGAGCGAAGGGGCTGACCTTCCGCAATATTGGCTGGAGCGGGGATTCGGTGTTTGGGGATGCGCGCTCCTACTTTGGCGCTCCCAAGGAAGGGCGGGAGCGTCTGCAGCGGGTCGTGAAGGAGGTTCAACCAACCGTGCTCATGGTTTGCTATGGTACCAATGCGGCCATGACATCAGCGAAGGGTTGGACGGACGACCCGGCGGGATCGGCCCGTTCCAAGGCCGGGGACGAGCAAAGCCTCAAGCTTTTCGTGGAAACGTATGGCAAGCTTCTGGACCTGATGGTTGCGGGAGCGGGAGCAGGGCTGCGCGAGGTGATACTGATCTCTCCGCCTCCGCTGGAGAACCTGGGGCACCCGCTGCCCGACCAGAGTGCCAACAATGCCCGGCTGGCGGTCTACCGCGATGCGATCCGGGACCTGGCAGGTGCCCGGGGGCACCGGTTTCTTGACCTCTACAAGGGAATGGGCGGGAACAAGCTGAAAACAGGGCAGAGGAGTGCGGGTCCTCTTACCATAAACGGGGTGCACTACGGAGCCGCAGGATACGGAGTGATGGGAGAGGCGATGGTGGACGGACTGGGGCTCAAGCTGCCGCGAAACCTGTCCGCCAACGATCCTGCAGTCGTGGCTCTGCGTGCGAGCGTGCAGGAGAAGAACCGGCTCTTCTTTCATCGGTGGCGACCAGCGAACGAGACCTACCTGTTCCTTTTCCGGAAGCCCGAACAGGGAAACAACGCGAAGGAAATCCCCATGTTCGACCCACTGATCGAGAAGGAGGAGCGGAAGGTGGAAAACCTGCGCGCCGTGGTATTCAACAAGCTGGAGAGATAAGGAGAAGATCATGAAGAGACCGATTTCATCAGGATTGCTGCTGCTGGCCGCCACACTGGTCGCACCCGCCCAGCGTGGATTGAAGGAGATTCCCAATCCGGACGTGAAGGTTCAGGAAGCAGGCTTCAAGTTGCCGGCGGGAGCGAAGATCAATCTCTTTGCCTCCGACCCCCAGATTACAAAGCCGATTCACATGAACTGGGATGGGCAGGGTCGACTCTGGGTGGTGGGCAGTCCCCTTTACCCGCACATCAAACCAGGGGAAGAGGAAACGGACCGGCTCTATGTCCTCGAGGATACCAACGGCGACGGGATCGCGAACAAGGTGAGTGAGTTTGCGGCGAACCTGCACATTCCGACCGCGGTTTTGCCCGGAGATGGAGGGGTGTACGTGGCAAATTCCACGGAGATGATTTTCCTGCGGGACAACGATGGAGACGGCAGGAGCGATGAGCGACGGATTGTTCTCTCCGGGTTTGGGACGGAGGATACCCACCATCTCCTGCACACCTTCCGCTGGGGGCCGGCGGGGCATCTCTGGATGAACCAGTCGATCTATATTCACAGTCATGTGGAGACTCCTTACGGGGTGCGCCGGCTTCTGGGAGGAGGGATGTGGCACTTCCGCCCCGAGACCGGGCGGCTGGAAGTCTTCATGAAGGGCCTGGTCAATTCCTGGGGTCACATCCTCGACGACTGGGGCCAGAGTTTCATGACCGATGGAGCCGGCGGTGATGGGATCAATTACGTCTTTCCCCGGTTCGTGGGGGTAACCTCCCCGGGGGCCTCGAGGGTCCTGCGCGGATTGAATCCCGGTCAGCCGAAGCACTGTGGCCTGGAGGTCGTGACCGGCCGTCACGTTCCGGAGGACTGGGTGGGGACACTGCTTGCCCCGGACTTCCGTGGGCACCGGATCAATCGTTTTCGCCTCACCGACAGGGAGGGAGGCTATGTATCCACCAAGATCGAGGACCTGGTCTCCTCCACCCACCGGGCCTTCCGCCCCATTGACGTCAAGATGGGTCCGGATGGAGCGATCTATATTGCGGATTGGTATAACCCGATCATTCAACATGGGGAGGTCGACTTCCGGGACGCGCGACGAGATCACACCCACGGACGGATCTGGCGGGTCAGTTTTCCCGGGCGGCCCTTGGTGCAGAAACCCGCGATCGAGGATGCGCCCCCTGCCGAACTGGTGTCCTTCCTGGATTCCCCGGAAGGATTGACCCGGACGCTGGCGGCGGCCGAGCTGCGCCAGCGGCAGGCGAAGGAAATCATGCCACTACTCGAGAAGTGGCACGCCTCGCTCAAGGAGGGAGAAGACCTGCGCAAACTGCGGGCGATCTGGGGGTCGCAGGCAGTTGGAGCCCTCAGGCGGGACTGGGCGGAAAAGCTGGCGGCCTCATCGAATCACAAGGCGAGGGCCGGGGCATTGCGGGCGCTTTACTACGCTGCAGGCGAAGAGGAGACCTCTCGAGCTCTGTTGGAAAAAGCGGTGGAAGATCCGAATTCCCAGGTGCGCCTGTGGGCAGTGAGCGTGCTTGCCCAGTTGCCATGGGCGGACACAGTGCCCCTGGCTTTGCGGGCTCTGGAGAAGAAAGGTGACGACAAGTATCTCGATTTCGCGGTCTGGTCGATCTGTCGCGAACACGCCGGGCGCTGGGTTCCAGTGGCACGGGAACGCAATCCTTTTCGTCACACGTGGCAACTCTTCTTTGCTGGCAAGGCTCTCAAGCAGCCGATTGGCATCGAGCACGTGCTCAAGTCGCTGGCAGAGGGCGAGTTCGAGACCGAGGCCCAGCTTGACGAGGTGATCAGCTGGATCGCGAATGTCGGGGAGGGAAGCCACTTGGAAGTGCTGTTCTCCGCAGCACTTGCCGAGGGGGTGCCGGAGGTCCGTCAGGTCAGGATCTTGCGCGGCCTGCGGGATGCGGCCCGCCTGCGGAAGCAGAGACCGGCCGGAGACCTGGGCAGGCTCAATCGCTTTCTCGAGACTGGACGCGGGGCGGTCTTTTCGGAAGCTGCGGCGCTGGCCGGGATGTGGAAGCTGGAAGGGGCCCGGGCCTCTCTTGAAATGGCTTTCCTTGGTGAGGAAGCAGGCTCCTCGAACGCAGCCCTGGAGGGTTTGCGGGCACTCGGCGGAGCGAAGACCGGGCAGTTTTTTTCAACGACGGCACGGGATGCGGGCCTTGAGTTCGGCAAGCGTCGCCGGGCGGTGGTAGGGCAGACCCGGCTAGATCCCAGGGCCGGAGCGGAGTTGGCGGTCGCCCTTCTCCAAGGTGCGCGGGGGGAGGAGGATGTTCAGGTGATCGTGGATGCGTTTCTTGCAAACAAGAGCGGTCCACCTGCGCTGGCCGCAGTGCTTGACCGGCCGGGCTCCAGAATGAACCCCCAGATGGCGCTGGTGGGATTGAATCGCGCCAGCAGTTCGGCCAACAAGTCGGAGGCCCTCATCAAGGCCTTCCGGGAGGCGGGAAGCCTGAAGCCGATGAAGCTCAAGCTCACGACGGCCGAGATGGAGTCCATGATGGAGAAGGTGGCAACACAGGGTGATGCTGCGCGGGGCGAACAGGCCTACCGGCGGTCGGGAATGCAGTGCATTGTATGCCATGCGATCGGAGGAGCCGGTGGAATTATCGGGCCGAACCTGGTCAGCATCGGGGCGAGTGCCCCGGTCGATTATCTGATCGAGTCGATGTTGGAGCCGAGCAAGAAGATCAAGGAAGGCTATCATACCGCGGTGGTGACCACGAGAGACGGTGACATTGTGGCGGGTGCGATCGCGAGGCAGGACGACACCGAGATCGTGGTGCGGGACGCAGGGGGTCTCGAGACCAGGGTGCCTAAGAAGGAAGTGGCCAGCACAAGCGTGAGCCCGGTATCGCTCATGCCGGTGGGGCTTACGGCCCAGCTGCGGGAGGACGAATTCGTGGACTTGATTCGCTTTCTCTCCGAGCTGGGGAAGGAAGGCCCCTACAAGACGACCGCCCAGCGTTTCGTGCGCAATTGGGAAGTCCTCCAGCCGCACGAGCGCACTCGTGATGCAATCGGCCATTATGGAAAGAAGATTTTCGTGGAGAAGAACGAAGATTACCAGTGGACGCCGCTTGTGGCGCGGGTCAATGGCACTCTCCCCGCGGAGGATCTGCCCAGGGTAGCGGGGAGGGGCAAGAATCGGTATGGAGTGGCCCGGTTCCGCTTGCGAGTGAACGAGGCCGGCAGGGTATCGTTCAGGGTGAATGGTCAGTTGAGTGCGCTGACGGTTTTTGTTGATGAGACGGAGATCGACAGTCCAAAGGAGGGGCCCAGCGGGGTGGTGGAGATCAATCGCCAGCAGGGAACCAGCACCGTAACGGTGGTGGGACTCCTCGGAGGAGAGATGGAGGAGTTCTCACTCGAATTGCTTGGTGAGCCGGGCGCCATTGAGCGAGTGCCCTAGGGTGCGGATTCGGTGTTTGCGCGCTCCGGAGAGATCGTTCCCTGCGGGAAACAGAGGGCCTTCCAGAGAAGAGAAGACAACCAGGGATAAAAGCGCAGGAGAAGGGCGTTGATCCGTGCTTCTCTGCCTGCAAGACCTGTGAGGGCAGGCCCCCACAGTGGTGAAAGGAAAGGCGGCGGTTACAACCGGGCCTGCGCTGCAGGGTTTCAAACCCATGAAGCCCAGAGGAGGCGCAGCGTGTTCAACGGGGGACTCCGGAGCCCTATTCCCCCGGGGCTGGATTTCCCACGCCCGGTCTGCGCAGGGTCATGATGCCGTGGTCACCCTTGTCGGACTTGTAGGAGGCATCGAACACTTTGTCGCTGACGCGGCCATTCAGGGAATGGGTGCCAAAGAGCTTGGGGAGTGCCATCTCGCCCTTGACCAGGTAAGAGCCGTCCGGGTTCTTCTGTATCGGCAGGGTGTGCACATAGTTGCCGAATTCGAGAACTCCCCAGCCCGCCCGATAGCGAAAGTCGTAGATGCCCGGTTTGCCCGGGGTGGGAGTGACAATACACCAGAGAGGGCCCTCGTGCCCGTTCCAGTTGCTTTTCCAAGTCCCCTTCCATGGACCGGTAAGATCCCTGGGGTTGCCCTCCGCGGCGGCCTTGGCGACCGCTTTGTCGAAGCGGGCATGGTAGCTCAGGCAGGAGGGAAGGCTGAACAGGCAGCCGAGCAGGAAGAGGGTGCGGCAAATTCGTGAGGCCATGCCGTAGGTTTGGGGATCTGGGCAGGGCCCCGGCCCGGGATATCCCCGGGCCTGAGGCCGTGACCGTGAAACGGATCAGATCTTGGGCTCCCAGCCCGGACGGTAGTCCCGCTTAACGAGCTTGGAGGCTTCCTCGTTGTCCTTGGACTTCATGTTCGGGCCGTCCCACTCGATGGGCCGTCCCTCCCCGATCTGCTGGGCAAGGCAGCCAAGCAGAATGACCTCGTTGAGGTAAGCAGCGATCTCGAAGCTCGAGTAGGCTGGCTTGCTGGGATCCTTCATCATTTCGAACCACTCCTTCACGTGGCCCGGAGAGCGCGGGATGACCTTGGGAACGTCCTTGCAGGCCGGGTGGTTGTTGATGTTGGTGTAGCTCTTTTCTCCCTTGCGCATCAGGAAGACATTCTGACCGTAGTCGTCGGGAGAGTAGATTTCACCCTCGGTGCCCTTGATCAGGCAGCAGCTTGCGGGAAGCTTATTGCCCTGGTTTGCAACCAGATTGGCAGTAATATCGCTGTAGGGACGGATGGGAGCCTGGCGATCGCGGGGATTTCCATCATACCACCAGAACTTCATCGCTGGCCAGTCCTCGCGGGCAGGGAAGTCGAAACGAACCCGGGAGCTAAGCGGAAAGGTCTCCTTGTAGGGGCGGGAGGCGACCTCGCACTCGATACGATCCGGGTAGCCCAGCTTGAGGGCCCGGAATGGCATGTTGACGGTGTGGCAGGCCATGTCTCCGAGAGCCCCGGTGCCGAAATCAAACCATCCGCGCCATTTGAAGGTATGGTAAACGCCAGCCTTGTAGGGGCGAGGCAGGGCGGGTCCAAGCCACAGATCCCAGTCGAGGTGGGCGGGAACCTGGTCCGAGCCTTTCGGGCGGTCGACGCCCTGTGGCCACACGGGACGATTGGTCCAGACATGAAGCTCCTGGGGTTTTCCGATTGCACCGGCGTGAATGACTTCCACCCCGCGTCGTAGTCCCTCGTTCGCGCTGCCCTGGTTGCCCATCTGGGTAGCCAGTTTCTTCTCGCGGGCGAGGTTCCGCATGATTCTCGATTCCCAGACGGTCTGGGCCAGGGGTTTCTGGACGTAAGCGTGTTTGCCCATGGCCATTGCGGTGATGGCAGCGACGCCATGACAATGGTCGGGAGTTGAGACCGTCACGGCATCGATCTGGTTCTCCATCTCCTCGAGAAGCTTTCGAAAATCCTGATATTGCTTGGCCTTGGGGAACTTCCCGGCCTTCCGCTTGAGCATGTTGCGGTCGATGTCGCAGAGGGCCACGATCTCGCCACCCTCCCGGGCGGCGTTGTCGGTGTCGCTGCTGCCCTTCCCTCCGACCCCGATACAGGCCACGCGAATCTTGGAGTTCAGATTCTGTCCGCTCACGATGGCAGGGAACCCAAGAACGGAACCGGTCGCGATGCCGGTGTTTTTGACAAATTTACGGCGAGTGAATTCCTTCATGACTTGGGGGCGAGTGTAGAGGCAGACAGGAGGGTGGGAAGAGGATTTTTGAGCCCCGAAGAGATGATCCTTTGACCTGTTTTTCGTCAGGACGTGCGCAGGAACCGCCTCCGGAAGATGGGGTTAGGACGGGACTGGAAATCACAGGGTTTCCACGTGAGGGGCGGGGAAGGGCCATAATTCTGGTCAGTTTCTGCTGGAAAGCCAGAGAGTCACCCCGAGGACGTGAAATTGGGTGTGCCCCATGCCCTCGAAAAGGGAAGACGAATGAGAATGAAGGTGCCCCTTGCTACTCTCGCTCTGGGATGCTCATGGGTTTCCGCGGCCACCATGGCCTACACGAGTAAAATTACGAAGGTGCAGGATCCTGCTGAGGAGGGGTTGAAGGACACGTTGCGCAAGTTCGCTGTAAAGATCGATTGCTATGACTATTGCAGCCGAGGGAGATTTGGAAGGGAGTCCAAGGTGGGCGAAATGCCGAGCCAGAAGGTGATGCCACGAGGAACCCTGTGCGTCCTGAATGGAGAACTCATGAATGCCGGAACCTTCGCAAAGGGGTTGCGCCCGGGTCTCTGGGGGTATGTTTATGGGGATACCTGGTAGTCGTTCTACACTGGGCCGGATTTCACGTGGGGAGAGATTTTGAAGCACGACCCGAAGGCTGGGACGGTGACCTTGCGTGTGCACCGCACTCACAAGGAGGTTCATCTGGCTGCAAATCCCCCGGTTGAGAAAGCCTTCAACTATGAGGGGGCAACGACGGTGCGCCTTGAAGAGAAAGGGGCTGAACCGGAGGAGGCCTTCAAACGTGGCAATTGGTTGCAGGTAGATTCTCACCGCAAGGGAATGATCGCCTTTGCGCCGATCGTCGTTGACCGTTGAGCACCATTGTGTCCAGACCCTGAAAACGAGTGGGCCCCGGGAGGTTTTGGCCGGAGGCCACGGGGAGGTCTTCCATGGAGGAAGCTTACTACTTTGTAGGAATCGTAAATTGCCCTAATCAGGGGCCATGAAGAGCGCGCCGAAAGTAGTGGTGGTGGGATCGTTGAATGTGGACACGACCTTCCGCGTAAGCAGATTTCCAGCCCCGGGGGAAACCCTGACAGCGTCCGGCGGGTGGACCGCGTTCGGGGGAAAGGGTGCTAATCAGGCGGTGGCCGCCGCACGGGCGGGGGGGCAGGTGCTCATGATTGGTTGCCTCGGAAGAGACTCGAACGGGGAGGGTTACCGGAAGCACCTCGAGAGGGAGGGGATCGACCATTCCGGCGTTCTCACCGGAGACCAGCCAACCGGAACGGCATTCATCACGGTGGCCGAGGCCGGAGAGAACACCATTGTGGTGAATCCGGGTGCGAATCACGATCTGCGTGAGGATGCGGTCGAACAGATGGCTGGGCAGATCGCGCAGAGTGATGTGCTCCTCGTGCAGCTGGAGTGTCCCCTTGAGGTGGTGCGACGGGCCGTTGAAGTGGGGAGGTCCGGAGGAACCAAAGTCCTCTTCAATCCCTCTCCCTGGCACCCGGGCTGCCTCGCCGGAGGACTTCCTGATGGGATTCTCGTTCTCAATGAGGGGGAAGCGAAGGGTCTTCTTGGAGGGAGTGAGCACTGCGATGAACAGGTGTTTGATGATCTGGGTTGCGAGGCGGTGGTGGTGACCCGGGGGGGGCGTCCCACTCGTTTCTTCACGGGAGGCGAAGACGCTCATGAGCTGGCCCCGCCGGTGGTATCACCTGTCGATACAGTCGGGGCCGGAGATGCCTTTGCCGGGGCTCTTGCGGTAGCGCAGGCCGAAGGAAGGAATCTGCCAGATTCTGTCAGGATAGCCAATGCGGCGGGTGCCCTGGCCACTCTCAGCCCTGGAGCTCAGGCTGCAATCCCGCGGAGGAAGGAGATTGAGGAGATGCTCGGGTGAGAAGTCGTTTTCGGGTTCGGTCAGGAATCCCGCTTTATTTCGGGGTGCCGAATTCAAGCGCGGAGATCCACCGGGTGGCTAGCGAGCAAGGAACGAGGCGCGGTAAAACTTCCGGGGATCGGCCGGGATCGGGTCGGTGGTCCGGTAGTGAAGGGTCACTGTCCCGTCGCCGTGGAACGTCTGATCGACGATGGTGAACTCGGCGCTGGCACTCACCCAGTCGAGGAGGTTGATGGATGACTGGATGACGAGCGAGACCTCGTCGATCGCAGCCAGGCTGAGGCGGATGTCCATTCCCGTATGCAATTCGCTCCCCACGGGCACAGGATACAGATTTGGGAAGCGGTTTTCGGATTTCTGGTCGTGTGCGGTCCCGAGGGCGAATTCACCGAAGTTGTTGAGGCGGTCGCCGTCGGGGTCTGCTAGACCGTCGATGATCCCCCGGGCCTCTTTCCAGCTTGCGAAGCTCCGGGAGTTGGTTCCGCCGGGAGAGCCTCCCGCGGCTGTGCTGGCCCGCCAGTTTGCAGCGACGTTGTGGTCGGGAGTGGGGCTGCCAAATGGATTTACGAGAACCATGGCCGGGCCTTCCCCGTCGGGCGGAGTAGGCCAGGGGAGCTGGTCGTTGTAGATAAAGTCCCGGATTGTGCCATCCGGACCAGCAAGGAGGAGGCGTTCGCCATCATTGCTGAGCCGTCCGGAATAGATCCCCCCGATACTGGAGGAGTCCGCACCGGGGTAGCGCTCGAGGAAGGCGGCCAGATTGCGCACGATCAGGAGGCGCTGGCCGGCCGGAAGAAAAGTGTTTTCAGGAAAAGAGAAAGTAATCCCGGTATCAAAACGGACACCGGTCAGGTCGAGCGTGGCGCCGCTGACGTTCAAAAACTCAATAAACTCGTAGTCGTCGCGGTCTGTCGAAATCGCGACTTCACCCGGAGCAACGGGCTCGAAGGGATGATAGTTGATCTCTGAGATCACTAGAGAACTGCTGTCAGGGGGGAGGACATTGACCGTGTAGAGGGCCTGGTTCAGGGCGCTCCATTCGCCCGAGCCGGAATCGTAGGAGCGCGAGGTCAGGACGGTGTGTTCAGAGAAGAAGAGCGGATCGCTTTCGTTGCTTCCGCCACCTGCCGGGGCGACCTCGCCCCGCAGGGTGACATCGAGACGGATGTCGGAACTGGTGCCGCTTGCTTGATGGATCTGGACGGCAAGGAGGTTGCTGCCCGCCAAGAAATTGTCGGTGGGGATGATGAAGTCCTTCCAGGCGTCTTCATTTGAAACGGTCCCATTGGCATATTGGTTGAATGCGGAATCGGCCCCGTTGGGGAGATTGGAGGTGACTACGACCGGGTTGCCATTGACGTAGAGGGCGCAGGCATCGTCATACTTCAGGCGCAGGAGAACGTGATCGTAGACCGACGGATCGGGAATGTTCACGGTGGTGCGGAAGTAGGTAGCCGGATACTTGGAGCTCGAGCTGGGCCCGAAGCTCAGGGTGGTTCCGGAACCTTCATTATTGGTGCCGTAGCCGAGCTGGGAGGGGCCGCTTGGCCAGGCGTTGTCATTGAATCCGTCCAAGTTCCAACCGGCTCCGGGGTCTCTACCCTCGTCCCAGTATTTCCAGGAATGCCCGGTGGCCATGAAGGTCTGGGAGGCCGGACCTCCACCGCCGAAGGTGGCGCTCAGGGCACCGGGCCGGATTTCCCCGCCAATGAGGCGCGGGTCGGTGCCGTCCAGCGTGTAATAGATGGTGTCCGCATCGGTGAACATGGTGATTCCGCCGGCAGGGGCGTTGCCTCCATGTGTGCTGTAGGTGACCGCCGAGAGCTGGGGGTAGAGGTTGGCGCCCCGCAGGACGCTGACAAACTCCGGGCTACGGGTGGCGAGCCAGTCGTCGCGTATGTGATCGTATTCGTTGATCCAGTGCTGGATGGTCCGCTGGGTGCCGTGCTGATCGCCCCAGCGGGCGAGTTCGGGAATGAGTATGCTCCGGTGGTTCCGGCAGATTTCGGCGTAACGGTCGAGGCACTTTTGCGGGGTCATGGCGCCGTCGTTGAACAGGGCGCGGTGTGCGCGGTCCCCGAAGCGCACGCGGAATTCCCTGCTGCTTCGGAGGTCTCCATAGGGTTCCGCCACCCCGGAGGTCGAGCCGGTCTTGTCGCTGCTTGAATTGAGAAACAGGGACCATTCCGCATCCCAGCAGAAAAAGTGCATTCCGTTGCTGCTGCGGGTTCCGGTGAAGGGCGCGTTATCGAGAAGGTCACGTTCACGACCGTGGTAGTAGTTCTTGTGGGGCCAGTCGTTATTGCCCATGTACCAGTTGACGATCAGGTAATCGATGTAGTTATCGATATCGATATAGTCGGCTGTTGCCAGGTTGTCTGTGCCGTCGGGGTTGAGTCCCTGGGCTTCCATGTAGATGGCGGTGCGGGAGGCCTCACTGCCCGCGTTGGGAATGCCACTTACCAGGCTCTTGAGACGGTTCCAGGAGGAAGTGTTTCCCTCATTGGTGGCCGTGCCGGAGTTGACGCCATCCCAGTGTTCCTTGCGGGCGCCGAAATAGTTTTCTCCCATGGAGTCGTCGGGCCGTTCGACGATGTTGTAGAGACCCCAGTAGACTCCATTGAGGTAGATGTGCATGTAACGGCCGTGGGGAGAAGGGCTGCCCATGGCGAGCTGCGACCGGCGCCCGAATTCATCGCGGGCATACTGTACGTTGGTCCTGTTGCCCCACTGGTAGCCGTCATTGGACTCCATGCGGAAGATGAGGGTGTCGAATTGCTGGGCGGCGGTGGGACCGAAGAGAGGATAGCGAAGCTTGCTCGGTCCATAAATGTCCTTGAAGAGGACGCGGAAGGATTTCTTCCTGGTCAGTCCGAAGCTGCGAAAGGCGCCACCCTGGATCCGGATGCCGCAATTGTGCTGAAAGTCCTTGCTGCCGTCGGGATTGGCAGGATCGATCAGCTCCAATGAGGTTGCCCGTTCCCAGTTGACTCCACTGCTCTGGGGATGGGAGTAGATCCCACTGCTGCCGAAAAGGTCATCGGAGTCCATTGCGATGGACAACGTGGGGACGATCCTCAGGTCATTGCGAATGGTGCGGTTGTGAAGAGAAACCACGCTGGAGTTCATGCCGTAGTCAGGAGAGGTGCCATCCCAGTTGGAGGGTAATCCCCAGACGGACCGGGTGGAGGAGGAATTCTGGGTGATGACGTCATCGACAAAAATGTAGGTGTGTGTGTCGACGTTGGTGGGGCGGTGACCGGCCTTGTAGGCGATTGCCCGGAGGGGAGTTGTGCGGTTGATGAGAATGGGCCCGGAGTAGAGCGCGCCGGAGGTTTCGGTAGGCCAGGACCCATCGGTGGTGTAGCGGATGGATGCTCCGGGGGTGTCCGTGCTGATAGTGACCGACTGGGGGCTGCTGTAGAAGCCGCGGTTGAGATCAAACTTGGTATCGGCCACGAAGCCGAGGAAGCCGGGAGTGTTTGCTGCTCCCGGCGTAGCCGTATCGAAATACCCCGGCTGGGGGGGATTTCCAAAGTTGCCGTAGGAGAGATCGGTTTCCTGCTCCGGGTAATCCGTGCCAGCTGCGCTGAACTCGCTCACGATCGTGACTCCGTCGGGCTTGATGAGGGCCAGGTACTCGCCATTCGCATCCAGGCTGAAGTTGGCATGCAATTCGGAGAGGGGGGCAACCCGGTCCTTGCCGGAAGCAAACACGACGAGGTAGTTGAGAGGGGCCAAGGTAACGGCGGGAAATGTCCATTTCTGGAGGTCGCCCGGGTCATCGGTGAGGTAGTAACCGTCAAGCAGGGCGGTGTTAGCGCTCGGGTTGTGAATCTCGATCCAGTCGGAGGAGTCGCCGTCCTCGTCGATGAGGGACGCTCCGCCGTTGGATGCCATGAACTCGCTGATCAGAGGTTCACCGGGAACAACCACGGAAACGTTCAGGCTGGCGGCTGCGGAGCCATTCGGGTTGCTGGCGGTCAGGATGAAGGTGGTGGTTCTGGATGGACGCACCACCAGGCTGGACTGTCCGGTCACATTGGTGCCGTTCAGATCGAGGGAGCTGACGTTGAAGCTGTTCCACCGGAGGGTCGTGCCTCCCCCGGGAGCGATAACAGCAGGGGTGGCCGTAAAGGAGTTGATAACCGGTTGGTTGGTGACCGTGACGGAAACCGATTGCTCAGCGGTTGATTCCGGATGAACCGCGGTCATCGTGTAGGTGGTGTTTCTGTCGGGGCCGGGATCGAGAGTGATTTGTCCGATGCCGTTGGCTGTCCGGGCGGTGACATCGCCCACGCCGTTGTCGATGGACACGGATGTAACGCCCGGGTCGAGGTCCCAGGAAAGCGTAACGGGTTCACCGGTGGGAATAAGCGGCTTGTTGACCGAGAAGTCATTGAAGACCACTACTGGTACGCCGAAGAGTTCCAGTTCGTTGATCTGATGACCGTTGTCGGTGGAGGTGACCCGGTAACGGAACCAGCTGAAGGGCGCAGGAGAATTGAAGTCCTCCCCATTTCCGTCAAAACGAATGACCTCGAGACGATTGGAAAAGGGAGAGACTCCGCTGGTCCATTGGTAGATCGGAGTCCAGGTCGTCCCGTCGTTGGATCCCTCGATGGACCATAGATTGGGGTCGCGGTCGGGGACGTCATTTCCCGCCGCAAGGGTGAAGTGCGTGAGAACGTAGGGTTTGTCGAGTTCTACTGCGACCCACTGGGGTGGCGCGTTGCAGCACCACTTGGTATTGCCGGAACCCACCTGGTTGTCGAAGACATCGAGGGCTCCCTCGCCGCCGAAGTTGTTTTCGGAAGAGGCGGCGGTGGAGAGCCAATTGAATCCGCTGCCATTGCTATCATTGCCATCATTTTCCGGATCGGTGAGATCTCCGCCGAGAAGGGCTCCAGTGCCTGTGCCAAGGACGGTGAGAGCTTGCAGAGAGGGGGGTAGAATGAGGGGCAGGGTGCTGAGGAACACAAGCGCCGTGAAGCGGGAAAACGGGGGCATGAGATCAAGTGGGGGTTGGCGAAGGAGCCGGATGATCTGGACACGCTACGTTCCCCCAAGCCAACTCGTCAATGAGATCTGGGCTTGGATGGTGGGAATACAGGTTACTGGAGTCCAATACCTACCCTTCCGAGTAGGGTTCGGAGGAATAAGACTGCGAGTTTCCGGGAGAATATGTGCGGCTCCCGGGGCTAAGAAAGGATTTCCTTGAGGACGTGCCCATGCACGTCGGTGAGCCGGAAGTCGCGGCCGGCATAGCGGTATGTAAGCTTCTCGTGATCGATGCCGAGCTGGTGCAGGATGGTGGCGTGGAGATCATGGAAGTGCACGCGGTTGTCCACCGCGGCGATGCCGTTTTCGTCGGTGGAGCCGTAGCGCATTCCGCCCCTTATGCCGCCTCCAGCCATCCAGAAGGTGAATCCGCGGTGGTTGTGATCCCTGCCGTCATCCTTTTTGACGTGTGGAGTACGGCCGAACTCCCCGCCCCAGATGACGAGTGTTTCCTCAAGCATGCCACGCTCCTTGAGATCTTGGAGCAGGGCGGCGAGGGGCTGGTCAGTTCCCAGGCAGTTCTTGGCAAGGTTACGGCGGAGGCCGCCGTGCTGGTCCCAGTTGCCGTGACCGAGCTCGATAAAGCGCACGCCTGATTCAGCGAGCCGGCGGGCGAGGAGGCACTGGCGGCCGAAATCATCGGTGCCGCTCTGATCGATGCCATACCGGGCCTTGGTCTCCTTGCTTTCGCGGCTGAGATCCATCACCTCCGGAACGGCGGTCTGCATGCGGAAGGCCAGCTCATAGGACCTGATGACACCATCGATCTGACTGTCGGTGCCCTGGTGGCCCTTCAGGTCCCGATTCATCTCCTGGATGAATTCGATCTGGCGGCGCTGCAAGTTGCTGGTGAGACGCTTGTTTGTGAGATTACGGACATTGGCATCCTTGATGGGACGGCCGAGGGCCCCGATTGCGGTACCCTGATACAGGGCAGGCAGGAACGCACTGCCGTAGTTCTGGGCTCCTCCAACGCGGGCAGGTGGAGAGAGACTGATGAAGCCGGGCAGATTTGCGTTCTCGGTTCCCAGTCCGTAGAGGACCCACGAGCCCATGGAGGGGCGAACGAACTGGAAGCTGCCAGTATGGAGCTGAACGAAAGCCTGGGGATGTGCGGGAACATCGCCATACATTCCGTTGAGGAGGCAGAGTTCGTCCGCATGGCCTGCAAGGTGCGGGAACAGTTCCGAGATCGGGAGTCCGCTTTCGCCATGCTGGCTGAACTTCCAGGGGCTCTGCAGGAGTTTGCGGTTCTCGATTTTCTTGCCCTCGTTCCGGGTCAACTCTGGCTTGTAATCGAAGGTGTCGACGTGGGAGGGGCCACCCCGCATGCAGGCAAAAATCACGCGCTTGGCCTTGCCGGGAAAGTGGGCCTTGCGTGGAGCGAGGGGGTTGCCGGCAGGGGTCGGTCTTGCTCCGGCCTGGGAGGCGAGGCCCGTAAACGCCATGTATCCGAAGCCTGCTGAGATGGACTGAAGAGCCCGCCGGCGGGTCAGGAGATTGAGATCGGTGGACATGATTGTATTGGAGGAGGCTAGTTCAGGTAGCGAAATTCGGCGGAGGCGATGAGGCTTTGCGCGAGGGTCGCCCAGGCGACTCGCTGGCGCTCCTGCCCGGTTCCGGTGCTGAGTCCGGCGCTGATGTCCCGGACGAGCTTCAGGGAGCGCTCGCGCTCGAGAGTGCTGGCGGGACGGGCAAGGGTGAGGGTGTAGGCCAGTTCGACCCGCGTCGCCTCGTCCTGGCTGGCCTTGAGAATGCGTTCAGCGATTGCCTCGGTCTGGGTGAGGACGAAGGAATCATTGAGGAGGTAGAGCGCCTGGGTGGGAACGGTGGTGAGTTGGCGGCGCCCGACGATAAGACTGGGTTCGGCAAAATCGAAGACGCGCAGTGACTCAGGGACGGCGTTGCGGATGATGGGGAGGTAGACGCTGCGGTGGTTGGCAACATCCCTGAGGAGGTCCGTGGCGTTGTTGCGGCCGTAGTTGACGTCCCCCAGACGTTGAACGACCGAGCCACGGAAGGGGGAGAGGTTCAACTGGCCGCCGGCCTGCAGGATTGCGTCGCGGATGGCCTCTGCTCCGAGACGGCGTTGGCTCATCTGCCAATTCAGACGGTTTTCGGGGTCGAGTTCGTAGTTTCCGGGGTGGTGGTTACCGCTAAGCTGGTAGACATGGGACGTGGTGAGCTCACGGATGAGGGTTTTGACGGACCAGCCGGTCTCCATGAAGCTGACGGCCAGGTGGTCGAGCAGGGCCTGGTTGACAGGTCCTTCACCCATTTTTCCGAAATTGTCCACGGTGCGCACGAGTCCGGTTCCGAAAAGGTGGTGCCAGATGCGGTTGACCATCACGCGGGCGGCGAGGGGGTTGTCGCGGCTCACCATCCACTCGGCTAATTCGCGGCGGCCGCTTGAGTCAGCCGCGATGGAGGCTGGCCGGGGCGTATGGAGGACGGTGAGAAAGCCGCGCTGGACGGCGGGGCCCCGCTTCTTTGGGTCGCCCCGGAGACAGATCTTGCAATCACCAACCTGCCCCTCGGCCACGCCCATGGCGAAGTTTGCCGCACGGGGAGCATTTTTGCGCAGGGCGGCAACCTCTTTCCTGAGTGCGGTCATCTGCTTCTGCATGTCAGCCAGGCGTTTGGCGGGGCCGGTGTTGGCGTTTCCTCCCGGATTGTTCTTTCCGGTTGGTCTTTTGGAGGATGCGGCGGGGTTCTTCCCGCGGGTGGGGCTACTCTGCTTCTTAAGGTTCTGGTATTGCCTGGTAGCCCGGGACAGTTTTCCCTGGGTGGCCTTGAGTTTCTTCTGGTGCTCTTCGCGGGCTGTGGCGTCGGAAGGGGCCTCGTCACCGATGGCCATCAGCTGGGCGGCCTGGCGATTGCCGTTTCCGCCCTTGGTGCCGTAGAGAGTGCGGGTGCTGGTGAAAATTCCGGCCAGGGCGTAGTAGTCCTTGATGCTGATGGGATCGAACTTGTGATCGTGACACCGCGCGCAGCTCACGGTGAGGCCGAGCACGGCGCGGGTGGAGGCATCAATCTGTTCGTCCACCATCTCCATCTTGAATACCACCTTGTCCCGTTCGTTCAGGATCTTGGGGCCGAGGGCGAGGAAGCCAGTGGCGGTCATCCGTTCTTCTCGTGAGGTCCCGGGTGCAGCCTCCTCGTCCAGAAGGTCGCCGGCCAGCTGTTCGCGCACGAACTGGTTGTAGGGTTTGTCCTTGTTGAAGGAGGCAATCACATAATCGCGGTAACGCCAGGCATGAGGATAGGTAAAGTTGCGTTCCATCCCGTTGGACTCGCTGAAGCGGGAGACGTCGAGCCAGTGCCGGCCCCAGCGTTCACCGAAGTAGGGAGTGTCGAGAAGTTGATCAACGAGATGAGCCACCGCTTCGGGGGTGGACCGCTTGTCCTTGAGGAAGGACTCGATTTGCTCGCCGCTGGGAGGGAGGCCAACGAGGTCGAAGTAGAGCCGTCGGACGAGGGTGCGCCGTTCGGCATCACGGACCGGATTCATGTCTTTTTCTTCCAGCGCGGCCAGGATGAAGTAGTCGACTTCCGTGCGGGGCCAGTCGGTGTTGCTGACGGCAGGGACTTCCTGCTTTTCTGGTCGGACAAAGGACCAGAACCTGCGGCCCTCTTCATAGTCGATTCCGGCGGCTTCGATCGGAGTGCTTTCCCGGGTCCGGGGATCGGGAGCACCCATGGCCACCCACCTGGTCAGGTCGGAAATCTCATGTTCCGGAAGCTTCTTTTTCTCCGGCATTTTGAGGTCGTCATCAGTGTGGCGGATGGCCGTGATGAGGAGGCTCCTGTCCGGCTTGCCCGGAACGATGGCCGGGCCACTGTCCCCGCCTAGAAGCAGAGCCTCCCTGCTGTCGAGCCGGAGACCTCCCTTTGTTTTCTTTGCGGCGGAGTGGCACTCGTAACAGTGGTTTGCGAGGACGGGCCGGATGCGTTTCTCAAAGAAGCTCAGCTCCTCCGGGCTGGGCTGCGGATTGGCTGCGGAGGACGCGGCCTGGGTTCCCAGGCTCACAAGGCAGGCTGTTGCGCACGCACTCCATCTCATGGGTATAGTATCGTGGGAGGTGCGGATCTCTTTCAAGAAAGGAATGAGGCCGCACTCGACAAGGTCGGGTGCCTGTGATTTAGCACGTATTCCGTTTGTTCATGAGAATTGCTGTCACGGGAGGAGCCGGCTACATCGGGAGCGTCTGCGTTGAGCTGCTTTGCAACGCGGGGCATGAGGTGCTCGTCATTGACAACCTGAAGGAAGGGCATCGTGGGGCGGTGGATGCGAGGGCCAGACTTGAAGTCCTAGACCTCGCAGAGACGGGCCGGCTGGGGGGACTGCTGCGCGGGCATCAGGCGGAGGCGGTCATTCACTATGCTGCGTCCGTGCTGGTGGGGGAGTCGGTGGTCGATCCCGCCAAGTATTATCGCAACAACGTGCTGGGTGGTTTGAGTCTGCTGGAGGCAATGGTGACTGCGGGTGTTCCCAAGCTGGTGTTCTCGTCGACCAGTGCCACCTACGGCATTCCTGCGGTGGTGCCCATTGACGAGGAGTGTGCCCAGAACCCGGTCAATCCCTATGGCCACTCCAAGCTTGTCTTTGAAGGCATGCTCTTGTGGTTTGCGAAGGCACACGGAATCACACCGGTGGTATTTCGTTACTTCAACGCGGCGGGTGCGTCGGCCCGTTTTGGTGAGGATCGCCAGATAGAGACACATCTCATCCCGAATGTTCTCTTCGTGGCTCTCGGCAAGCGTGACTCGGTGGAGGTATTCGGAACGGACTATGATACTCCGGACGGCTCGGCGGTGAGGGACTATGTCCACGTGTGCGACCTGGCGGAGGCTCACCGCCGGGCAGTGGAATGTCAGGTGAGCGGTGCGTTCAACCTGGGAACCGGGCGGGGGAACTCGGTCTGGGAAGTGATCGAGACCTGCCGCAAGGTGACCGGTCACGAGATCCCGGTTGTGGAGTCCGGTCGACGGGAGGGAGATCCGCCCGTCCTCGTGGCCGCCGGTCACAAGGCTGCGCGGGTGCTGGACTGGGCGCCAGTGAACGATCTGGAAGACATGGTGCGCAGTGCCTGGGCATGGTACAAGGTTCACCCCGAAGGCTACCAAGATTGATTGTCAAGGGGCGATAGCTGGGGCAGTCTGCGGATGCGTGGGGCAGACAGCCCCTCCCCCAGGTCATGAAAGCTCTTGTAACCGCCCTCGCAGTTTCCGCCGTTGTTTCGCTGAGTCTCCTCGCCGAGGGCCCTGAGGATGGAGAGCAGAACTCCGTCCCGGAGAAAGTAGCAGCCGGTAACGCGCTGCGTTGTCTTCTGGTCACCGGGGGGTGCTGCCACGACTACGACTTCCAGTCTAAGGCGCTTACTCTCTCCTCGGCGGCGAAGGCCGACATTGACTGGACGGTTGTAAACAAGGGGGGAAGAGGGACGAGGGCAGAAATTGATCTCTACGACGACCCCGGGTGGGCAGAGAAGTTTGATGTGGTGGTGCATAACGAGTGCTTCGCCAACACGAAGAACCCGGACTATATCAAGAAGATCGTCAATGGACACAAGGCAGGCACCCCGGCGGTGGTGATTCACTGCGCGATGCATACCTACCGGGCGGCCGAGATCGACGACTGGCGGCGGTTCCTGGGGGTGACGAGCCGCAAGCATGAACATCAGGCACGATACCCGGTGAAAACCGAGAAGAAAGACCACCCGATCATGAAGGGCGTCCCGGCGGACTGGGTGACTCCCAAGGATGAACTTTACATCATTGATAAGACGTGGCCCAACACCACCGTACTGGCGACCTCGAAGAGCGAGAAGGACCAGAGGTCTCACCCGGTTTTCTGGGTCAACGAGTTCCATGGAGCTCGCGTCTTCGGTACGACTTACGGCCACACCAACGACACGTTCTCTGATCCGGTTTTTCTCGACCTCCTGACCCGCGGAATCCTCTGGTCAGCGGGAAGGCTGAAGTAAGCGGTTCCTCGTGGGTGGGCCGGGTTACGAAAAGTGCTCCGCCATCTTGGCGCGCAGGAAAGCAACCGAACGCTGGAGCTGTTCCGGTCCGTCCACACCGTCCTCGATCGAGATCCAGCCGTCGAAGCCGACCGACTGCAGGGTGGAAAAGATGGCATCATAATCATTGAGCCCCTGGCCGATTTCCCCGTGGGCAAGTCGCTCGGCGTAGCCGGTGACACCCTCTTCCCGGGCAAGGTCTTCCAGAGTTCCGTGTTTCAGGTAGCGGTCGCTGGCGTGCATGGTGACCACGCGGTGCTTGACCCGGTCGAGGAGTTCGAGGGGATCCTCACCTGCTAGGATGGTGTTGCTCGGGTCGTAGTTGACGCCGAAGTTGGGGTGCTCTCCCACTGCCTCCACGAGGTCGCAGAAGGTGTCCATGGCCTGGGCGAATTCGGGAAATTCCCAGAAGCCGTCCTTGTAGTGGTTCTCGATGATGAGAGTTACTCCGTGATCTGCGGCAAAGGGGAGGCAGGCCTGGATGGAAGCGGCTGCGAGTTCGATGCCCTCTGCACGGGAGAGTTCCGGTCGGCGTTGCCCGCTCAGGACGCGGCAGAAACGGGCCCCGAGCAGGCTGGACATTTCGATCCAGCGTTGCTCCTTTGCGATTTCCTGAGCGCGGAAAGCCGGGTCGGGATGGGTGAAATCGGGAGAGCAGCAGAGCATGGGAATCTCGAGTCCCCTGGACTCGCACTCGGCACGAACGGCGCTCCAGCTTGCCGGATTTTCGAGATCAACGATGAGGGGGTAGAGCTCGACTCCGTCCACGTCGAGAGTGGCTGCGAAATCGAGATAGCTGGAGAGCCTCAGAGATCCGTCGACGAGGGCTTCCAGTTCCGCTTTGGGGAAGGTGGCGAGCTTGGGCATCTTGTCCAGGGTACTGTGATTGTGCGGATGCGTTTCAAAGGTCGACCTTGTCGGGGTTTCTCCCGTGGGCCGGATACTGTTCGAGTTCCACCACGCAGCCGCTGACCGGGCCGGTGGCCTCGTCGAGCCAGTAGAGCGCGCCCGCAGCGATTTCGTCCGGCATGAGGATGCGTCCCGAGGGAGCGTAGACACGGGGGAGCTTCGTGAACCAGTCCTCATCCAGTCCATCCTCCTGTTTGCGCGCCGATTCATTTTCGGTGAGCACCCATCCTGGGTTGATCTGGTTGACGACCACACCGTAGTCGCGGTGCAGGGTATCGCCCAGATTGCGGGTGAGGGCCATGAGGGCGCCCTTGGAACTGGCGTAGGCGGCAAAGTAGGACTCTCCCCCGTAGGCGTTGACCGAGCCGATATTGACAACCCGTCCCCTGTTGCTGGCGAGTTCCCCGAGGGCCGCCTGGATGAGAAGGAAAGGGGCCCGCACGTTGATGGCATAGGTCCAGTCCCAGAGCTCAAGAGTCATATCGGGGGGCTGGCGACGAGTGACGACCCCGGCATTATTCACAAGGCCGTCGAGTCCTCCGAGTTCTGCAATAGTTTCCCGGATGAGCCGGTCGGGAACGGCGGGATCGGAGAGGTCGGAAACCTGGTAGGGTGCGTCGCCGAGCTCGGCGGAGGTTTCGAGAGCCAGATCCTCCTCGAGGCCGTGAATGAAGATGCGTGCCCCCTCTTTCAGGCACCGCCTGGCGATAGCCTTGCCGATTCCGGTGGTGGACCCGGTGATCAGGATTCGCTTGTCTTTCAGGCGCATGGTTGAAGAAGAGCAGGCTGGGGGATCAGACGACCTCGTGAACCCGGTCACAGATCAGCTTGAGTGAGGATTCGAGGTCTCCTCCAGCGGTCTGGAAGGAGTCTGCATCTATGGTGAGGGGTGCTCCGAGGACCACCAGGGGAGCTCCGTAGGAGGGGCAGGCCACCGCCTGTTCGATCGAGAGGCCGCCCACAGCCTGAACAGGGACGGAGACGGCCTCGACAACTTCTTTCAGCTGATCGAGTGGGCTGGGCATGCGATTGCCCGCCGCTGCGATGCCACGGCGTTCGTCATAGCCGATGTGATGAACGATGTATCCGCATCCAAGATCCTCCAGGGCCCTCGCGCCTGCCACCATGTCGGGGCAGCCGAGATTGTCGCCCATCACTCCAACCCCGTAGTCCCTGCCGCACTGGACCACGCACTTGATTGTTTCCTCGTGGGCGCGGGCCATGACCACCACGTGAGTAGCGCCGGCCTTGGCCATCATCTCGGCCTCAAGGTAGCCGCCATCCATGGTCTTGAGGTCTGCCACGATGGGTGCATCAGGAAAGTTCTCCCGCAGGGCCTTTACCGAGTGCAACCCGTGGGCGAGGAGGAGCGGGGTGCCGGCCTCGAGCCAGTCCACTCCGGCCCGCAGGGCCATGGCTGCAGTCTCGATGGCCTCTTCGAGGTCGATGAGGTCGAGGGAGATCTGGACGGTTGGTTTGTGCATGGGGAGATAAGAGGGAGGAAAGGCAGCCGGAGCTGTTCAGGGGAGCAGGACGGACTTGACTACTGCCCCGCTGTGCATGGTGTTGAAGGCTTCCTCCCAGTCGGTGAGGGAACCGGTGAATCCCATGATGGGTCCCAGATCGAGCGTTCCGGAGGAGAGGAGCGCGAGGACGCGTTCCCAGATTGGATGGTAGTGGGAGAAGCTGCCCTGGAGAGTGACGTTTTTCTGCACGAGGGGGTCGAGTGAGAAGCCTACCGGGTCCTTGCCCCAGCCGACCTTGCTGATCCAGCCTGCGGGCCGGACGATATCGATCGCAACGCGAAGGGTGGCGGATACCCCGGCAGCATCGATGACTCCATCCGCACCGAGCCCGTCGCGGGCACGAGCCCACTCGGTGGGGTCACCCACTACGATGTCGCAGCCGTAGCGGGCGGCGATCGCAAGGCGTGTTTCGTCCGCGGGAAGCCCCACCACCGCTACCTCTGCGCCGGCAATCCGGGCAATCGCGGCACAGAGTATTCCGATCGTGCCGGGGCCCAGCACCACGACCCGGTCACCCGGACGCAGCGAGGTATTCATCACGGTGGCATTGTAGGCTACCGAGCAGGGTTCGGTGAGAGCGGCTTTTTCGAGCGGGAGTTCGTCGGGAACGCGGTGAAGGCAACGGGCGGGGACGGATACAAAGCGGGTCATGGCGCCATCTACTCCATATCCAAAGCCCTTCCGGGTAGGGTCGAGGTTGTAGAGGCCCCGGCGTGACATGGGGTTATCGGGATCAATGACGGCGGCGGTTTCACTGACCACCCGGTCTCCCTCGGACCAGCCTTCTACTTGGGCTCCCAGCGCGGCAATAGTACCTCCGAATTCGTGACCGAGGACGACGGGGTAGTTGACCGGCCAGGAGTGGTCGGCGGTCCACTGGTGGAGGTCGGAGCCGCACACTCCCACCGCGGCCACCTCGAGAAGAACGTCGCTGTCAGCAATCTCCGGTTCGGGAAGATCACGCAGGGCAACCGCCCCTGGTTCGTTGGCGTAGTTTACGACTGCCTGCATTGGGGCTGCAGGTCTTAACGGTCACCCGGAGCAAAGTCAAAGATCCTTCCCGGGAAGGTCGCCGGAGTCAGGGCTCGATCACGCGCACGAGGAGCTTCCGGGCAGCGGTCGGATTGATCGTGATTACCGCAGGTGAGGCCTGACTGGCAAGGATGGTTGAGAAGGTCTCTCCATCCGTTGAAGTCTGGATGTCATTGCTGCCGTCCCCGCCCGACCAGGAGATCTCGAGACTGGTGGGATCGTTCAGGCTCACGTTGGTAAGGGTGAGTTCGGGGGCGGCCGGGGAGGGATTGACGTCGGTTTGGAAGGCCGTTCCCTGCCAGGACAGGGTGCCTGCTGCGAAGGAGGTGTCGAGGTCGGCTCTGGCCGGGAACGGTGGCACGGGATCGGGATCGATTGGCGCGGGCATGATCCAGCCGGCGCCGCTCGCACTCACGGTGTTCATCAGGGAGGAGCCGGCCCGGGTCGTTCCATCGAAGAAACGAACGCCCACGCGGACATCCGAATCGGGGACTTCCGGCTGTAGATTGGTGTCGAGTGGGACAATGGCCTCGAAGTAGCCCGCTACCACGTCACCGACCACGGTGGAATAGTTTGCGGGGTCGGCAGCCGCATTGGTCGAGCCATCTCCGGACAGGGCCGTGAAGCTGGCCCAGTCCTGGGCGCTGTAGGTGGCCGGATCCTTCGCGGGATCCACTCCCTGGAAGTAGCCCATCTGGAGAACGGTGTTGGCAAGCGGGGTGCCGTTGCTGTCCGTGAGCGGGTTCAGAGGATCGTTACTGAAAAAGAGATCGCTCCAGAAGCCGTCGACCTGGGTGAAGTCGGCGAGAGCCGGGGTGAGCGGGAGGGTGGAAAAAAGGACAAGGAGAGGCTTCAGGGGGGGCATGGCCGGGAATTGATGAGGGGGAGGGGAGTCAGATACTGGAATAGGAGGGATGCGGGTGCGCGTCAAGTTGTTCGAGACCTTCGGAACGATCGAGGACCGGTGCGCGGGAAAGGCGAAATCGAAGACCCGAGCCGCAACTCAGGGGCGAAGGGGCGATAATCGTCGTCAAGGGGTGCATTTCGTGCTCCTCTCCGCCCATCCGGAGAAAGCGATTCCAAGATGGTCACGAAAGCCTGTTCCTGTTTTGTCCTGTGCGCGATTTTCGCGGGTGGGACAGCAGGAGCTGGTGAACCGGAGCCCGATCCTGCCGAGCTTCCACGCATTCCGCCGAAGGAGCCTCCTGCTGCTGCCGCGTCTTTTCAACTGACACCGGGTTATCGGATCGAGCTCGTTGCCTGCGAGCCGCAGGTGGTTGACCCGGTGGCCATTGCCTTTGATGAAGACGGGCGGCTCTTCGTGGTCGAGATGCGGGGTTACCCCGAACGCCGGGATGAGGCCCTGGGCCGGATCCGGCGGCTGGAGGATCGAGACGGGGACGGGCGCTACGAAACGGCGACTGTTTTTGCTGACAACCTGAAGTGGCCGACCGGGGTGGTTTGCTGGAAGGGAGGAGTCTTCGTATGCGCCTCCCCTGAGGTCCTCTATCTCGGGGATCGAGACGGGGACGGGATTGCGGAGGAACGCAGGGTGATGTTCACTGGATTTGGGGCGGGACTTAGTCGGCTGAACATGCAGGCCCTGGTCAATAATCTGCAGTGGGGTCCGGAGGGGCGGATCTACGGTTCCACCGCCTCGAATGGAGGAGTTGTCAGGTTGGCGGGGCAGGGAGGGACCGGACTCAGCCTGCGTGGCTCTGATTTTTCCTTTGATCCCACCGAGCTGGACCTTCGTGCCGAGTCGGGAACGGCACAGTTTGGATTGACCTTTGACGACTTTGGAAGGCGCTACCTGTGTAGCAACAGCCGGCATCTCATCGCGGTGATGTATTCCTGGCCCTGGAACCACAGTGAGGACTTGCCTCATCCGCTGGTGAGCATACCGGTGGACGGGGGGGCGGCGGAGGTCTACCGGACGAGCGGGGTAGAGCCTTGGCGGGTGGTGCGGACCCGCTGGCGCGTTCAGGGCAGGGTGCGGGGACCGGTGGAGGGAGGTGGCCGGGCTACGGGCTATTTTACGTCGGCGAGCGGACTCACCGTCTTCCGGGGCGAGGCCCTCGGGAAGGGCCAGCGCGGCACGGTCTTCGTGGGAGACGTGGGGAGCAACCTGGTACACCAGAAAAGCATCGAGTTTCCGCCTGCCCGGGTGCAGCCGGTGGCCCGCCGGCCCACCGGACTTTCAAAAAGTGAATTCCTGACGTCGACCGACAACTGGTTTCGTCCGGTACAGTGTGCCAATGGCCCGGATGGAGCTCTCTACATCGTCGACATGTATCGGGAGACCATTGAACACCCCTGGTCCATTCCCGGATCGCTCAAGAAGCATCTCGACCTTTACAGCGGCAGCGACCGGGGCCGGGTCTGGCGGGTGGTCCGGGAGGACTTCACGGCCGGGCCGAAGGTGCAGCTTTCCAGGCTGGGCTCGGGGGCGCTGGTGAACAGGCTGGAGAGCGGCAATGGCTGGGAACGTGATACCGCGATGCGACTCCTGCTCGAGCGCAGGGAGGAAGGCACCGGGGAGCAGGTGGCCAAGGTGGCGCTGGGGAAGAGTTTTTCGGTGCGGACGCGTGCCCAGGCGCTGCGACTCCTGAGGCGTTTCCGCTCCCTGACGGAGGAAGAATTGCTGTCGCTGGGCGAAGAGCCCAGCCCGGAACTCCGGCGGGAGGCGGTTCGCCTGTGGCCGGGAGTAGATGCAAGGCAGCTGGCTGCGTGGTCGCGGGACGGGGAGGCGGGCGTGCGCTTTGAGGCGGCCCTGCGTTCCCTTGATCCGGAAGCAGAGGTGACTGTGGAAACGCTGGAGCGCTTTCTCACTCATCCGGGCCAGGACCCCTGGATCAGGCGGGTGGCGATTGCGGCGGCCCGGGTTCATGGAGTCGTGCCCGCCCTGGTGCGAGGGGAGAGGGATCTGGCTCAGGCGAGGCGGTTGGTGCAGGAGGCGGGGTTGGCTGCCGGGCATGCGGTGGTTGGGGAACTGGTGGTGCGTGCGCGCGAAGCCTTGGCAGAGGACAGTGTGTCGAGGGAAGTGGAGGAGGCGGCGCGCTGGTTCGTGGCGAACGATGCCTCGAGTGGAGTGGAGGATCTGGTGGCCTGGCTCGTGGAAGGCAAGGCTGTGGATGCGGCTCTGGGAGCCCTTCTGCGGCGACCCGTGGGAGAGTGGGAGCATGCCATCCTGGAGGAGTGGCAGCGAATTCCTGTCCGAGTGCGGGCAAGCCTGCTTTCCAGGATGTCGGCGGCGACTGTCCTGGGCGCGATCGAGGACAAGAGACTGGCCGCCAGTGAAGTGGGCTTCGCGCAGAAGCGGGATTTGCGTCGGGGTGGCGAGAAGACCTTGCGGCGGAGGGCGGAGGCGGTGTTTGGGAAAGAGAGAGAACTGACCCGTCAGCAGGCAACTGAGCATTACCGGCCTGCTCTCAAAATGCAGGGTGACGGCAAGGCGGGCGAGACCCTCTTTGCCCAGCGTTGCTTGGTGTGCCACAAGAGCGGGGAGAGTGGCGCGGGGCCGGACTTGGCGACCTTGCGCAACAAGGGAGCGCCGATGTTGCTGGAAAACCTCCTCGTGCCGGACCGGGAAGTGGCACCACAGTATCTGCTCTGGGAGATCACTCTCCGGGATGGCTCCCGCCTGGGAGGAGTGATTGCCGATGAGCGTGCCGGGCAGCTCACGCTATGGTTTGCGGACGGGTCCTCCCGTAAGATTGCGAGAGGGGATATCGTGAAGCTGGTGAACTTGAACCGCTCCCTCATGCCCACCGGGTTGGAAGCGGGCCTGAGCCTGCAGGAGATGGCAGATCTCCTGGCCTTCCTCAGTGGCCGGGGGAGTTGAGGGCTCGCCATGAGCCGGTCCTCTGGCCGGCTGGATGCGCTCATGAAATTGTGCGGATCTACCCCATAGCGGTCATCGAAAGCGGAATGGCCCGGTCTGATCCGGATTGGAGAGCATCCGGCGAGGGCGTGCCCCTCCCGGCACGTGGATTGCAGAGGGAAGGGTTCCGGGATTCCGGGAGATCTATCCTTGCCGCTACAGGTGCCCGCTCTCACAATTCACGCACCAACCCGCATCAGCTATGGCCCAGGCAATAATGGATCCGGACGAAGTCCGGCGGTTCGCGAAGGAACTGAAACGATTTAACGATGAGCTTCAGGTAAAAGCCTCCTCACTGCAGTCACGGTTCACTGCGTTGGGAGACACATGGAAGGACCAGGAGAACCAGAAATTCGCGGAAGAGTTTGTCGGGACAATGAAAGCGCTCAAGAAATTCATCGAGGTCTCCGAGAGGCATACGCCCTTCCTCCTGCGCAAGGCACAACGGATCGAGGAGTATCTCGATCAACGATAACGGTTCCGAATGGATCGCCAGGCCAAGGTCACTTCGGTTGACGCGCTCACTGCCTTCCGGTCGAGCCTGGTCATCTACATGAGCTCGGTTGGCAACGCGCTGGACGAGGTTCGTGATGAGGTTCGCCGGATGCGAACCTGGCTGCAGGTGGACCAGAGATCCTACTGGGGAGGCCAGCTAAAGAGATTGCGCAAGCAGTTGGAACAGGCCGAGGCCGAATTGTTTACCTCCCGTCTCAGTGCGATGACCAGTCACAGTGCAGCCCGGCAGATGGCAGTTACCCGCCTGCGGCGCAAGGTTCGGGAGAGCGAGGAACGGGCCAAGGTACTGCAGAAGTGGATCCGGAATTACGATACCCTGGTGGAACCGCTTCTCAAGAAGCTGGATGGAATGCAGCACTTTGCGGCGCACGATCTGCCCAAGGCTGCGGCGGAGGTGGCCCAGGCCGAGCGGACGTTGGATGACTACACTCGCATTGCCGCGGAGGGAGAAAGCCGTGGCGGCTCCGGCGATTCTGGAAGCGGGGAAGATGGCGCGGCAGCGACTGCCGGGGAGGAAGGGGGGGAGCCATGAGTGCGAGAGCCAGTGCGGTGAAGCTCACCAAGTCGACGAAGACATTCCTGCAGAGCTGGGATCAGGTGAAAACCTACTGGCGGGACAGCAGGCAGCGAGAATTCGAAAAGGATTATATTGAGATGCTGCCCGACGATGTATCTGCAGCCATCCGGGTGATCGAGGAACTGGACAAAATCATAACCAAAGCTCGCCGCGATTGTGAGGACTAGACTTGGAGTAAGCAGAGGATTGGAGCTCGCCAGTGGACTGGCGAGCGCTGTGGAGGAGTTTTCCGAGCGCGAGGCAGCCCTTGCCAAGGAGCGGCGTACAAAAAGTTTTGCGGCCAAGCGGGCACTCGACCAGGGAAGGGAGAAGGAAGAGAAGTTGTTGCAAGAGTCCATTGCAGCTGCGGAGGAGAAATCGGTGCGGGAAAAGGAGCACGCAGAGGTGCGTCATACGAGGCGGGCGGAGTGGATTGAGCGGGCGCTTCCTTCCAGTAAGCGGCTTCTTTCCAAGCGGGCGGAGGAGTTGAAAGGCAGAACGGCCTCCGAGTTGCAGGTGCAGGCGGTGACCGACAAGGCCAACCGGCAGCGTTCACTGGAGCGGCTGACGGAGACCTACCAGGGGCTGCATGCCGAGCTCGCGGAGGAGGGGGAGAAGCTCCGGCTTCTGCAGCGGAAGTGCAGTGGAGCAATGCGGGGCTGTGTTCGTCTTCAGAAGAAACTCAAGCCGGGTCACGGGGCATCTCTGGAAGTGGGAGAGGCCGAGACCTCGGGAGGCACCCGTGATTTTCTGGACCGGGTGAGAGAAGGTCTGGAGGAAGTCGAGAACAGGCTGGAGCTCTTCAAGCAGAACGGGCTGGCGCGGCTTTTGAGTTTTTTTCCCTGGTGGCTGCTGCTCGTGCTGGGGCTGGGAAGCTCGCTCTACTTTTCCAGCTTCTGGGTGGAAGGGGAAGCTGCTTGGAGCGTGGCGGGAGCAGTAGCGGGAGGGACGATCGTCCTCATCGTCCTCCTGCAGTTTGCGACTGGTGGAGCGGCAGAGCCAGCGGCTCGCTTGGTGGCGGAACAAATCGAGAGGACGCGAAGAGCGCGGTCTGCCTGCGAAGCCCGTATCTCGGAGCGGTTCGAGGAGGAGCAGGAGGAGCTGGCCGCTGCCGACGCAGCCGCGGATAACCGCTGGCTACACGCTGATGAGGCCGCCCGCAGGATGCGGGAGGAAGGGGGGCGCAGCATCGAGGAGAGATACCAGCGGGCGAAGGGTAGGAACGAGGCGATGCGGGACCGCATCCTCGGCCCCTTCAACTCGCTTCACGAGACGCGCCTGGCGGAACTCAGGAAGGGTGCCGCGGATCGCATTGCGGCCCTGGAGGCCGAACATGCTTCCCGGGTGGAAGAAGTGGAAGGAAGGTTCGGGACGGGAATGGCAGAAATGGAGACGGAGTGGACCGCCGTTGTGCAGGCAATTTACAAGGAGGTTGGGGCTATGGATGAGTTTCTTGCACCCCTCTCCCCGGGCTGGAAACGGAGCTACCTCGAGAGCTGGCAGCCATCAGCCAAGTTGCATGATGCCGTGCGCTTTGGACGGGTTTCAGTGGCGGGCGATTCCCTGGCGGAGGAAGCCGGGCTCAGCCTTGCGGATGCGCGAGCGATCGAGGTTCCGATGGCCCTTCAGCTGCCCCATGACGGGTCGCTTCTCTTCGAAACGGACGGCTCCGGGCGGGATGAAGTGGTTGGTGTGCTCAATAACATCATGCTCCGGCTGCTGGCCACTACCCCGCCTGGCAAGCTCAGCTTCACGATCATCGACCCGGTGGGCCTCGGAGAAAACTTCGCGGGAATCATGCACCTCGCCGATTTTGAAGACAGTGTGATCAATGGCCGGATCTGGACCCGGCGGGGACAGATCGAGGAGAAGCTCGGGGAGCTCAACGAGCACATCGAGAAAGTAATCCAGATGTATCTCCGCAACGAGTACGAGACCATCACGGACTACAACGAGCAGGCTGGAAACATCGCCGAGAAATATCATTTCCTGGTCATTGCAGACTTTCCCGCAAGCTTCAGCGAAACTGCGGTCAAGCGCCTCCAGAGCATCGCAATGAGCGGACCGCGCTGTGGAATCTACCCCCTCGTGCACTGGGATCACCAGCAGACGGGGGGGCCTGCCGAGTTCATGCCGGAGGTGCTTCGTGAGAACAGCATCCGTATCCGCCGTGAGGGAGGCCGTTTTCTGGCGGACAAGTGTGATCAGGAGGCCATGCCCCTAGACTTTGACCCCGCCCCTGATCCCGGGATCGCGATTGAATTCATCCAGAAGATTGGAACCAGCAGTATCGATGCGAACCGGGTGGAAGTTCCCTTCGGACATGTCATCCCCGGGGAGGATGAATTCTGGGGCAGTGAAACAGCGGACGAACTGAAGGTGCCCATTGGACGGACGGGGGCGACCAAGCTCCAGTATCTCGCAATCGGAAAAGGCACGCGTCAGCATGCTCTTTTTGCGGGAAAGACTGGTTCCGGAAAATCGACCCTCTTCCATGTCATCATCGCGAACCTGGCACTCTGGTGCAGTCCCGATGAGGTGGAGTTCTATCTGGTGGATTTCAAGAAGGGCGTGGAATTCAAGTGCTACGCGACCTCCCGGCTGCCCCACGCGCGGGTGGTGGCGATTGAGAGCGACCGGGAGTTCGGCTTGAGCGTGCTCAAGCGGGTGGATGAAGAGTTGAAGCGGCGCGGAGACATGTTCCGCAAGCTCGGGGTGCAGGATGTGGCCGGCTACAAGCGAGCGGGAGGAAGAGAGGCCGTGCCACGTTCTCTTCTCATCATCGACGAATTCCAGGAGCTCTTTGTGGAGGATGATCGCATTGCGCAGGATGCCTCGGTTCTTCTGGACCGCATCGTGCGTCAGGGCAGGGCCTTCGGAATCCACGTGCTCCTCGGTTCCCAGACCCTCGGAGGGGCATACAGCATGGCGCGTACGACGATGGGCCAGATGGTGATCCGGGTGGCCCTGCAGTGTAATGAAGCGGATGCCTATCTCATCATGGACGATTCCAATCCCGCGCCGCGTATGCTGACACGGCCGGGGGAGGGAATTTACAACGACAGTGCGGGTGCCTTGGAGGCGAACAGTCCCTTCCAGGTGGTATGGTTGCCGGACGATGAGCGGGATGCCTATCTCAAGAAGGTGAATGAGATTGCAGCCGGAAAGGGGTATCGGTGTGCAGAGCCGATCGTGTTCGAGGGCAACGCTCCTGCCGACGTGCGCGAGAACAGTCTGCTACGAGGGCTGCTGCGGCGTGACGCTGTCGAACCGGTCTCGTCCCGGCGTTGCTGGCTGGGGGCGCCCAATTCGATCAAGGGGCCGACCGAAGCAGTCTTTCACCGGCAGAGTGGGAGCAACCTGATCGTGATCGGGCAGCGGGAGGAGGCTGCTCTTGCCATGCTGGCGGTTTCGCTGGTTTCTCTCGCGGCCCAGTCCCCGAAGGACGGGATCAGGTTTGTTGTCTGTGACGGGACGACACCGGGATCGACTGAGGAAGCCTTTCTCAAGAGGGTTGTGGAAGCGGTGCCCCACGAGCTGGAGCTCGTTAAGAACAGTGACTTGTCGCGGGTGATGGGGGAGCTCGGAGAGGAAATGAAACGAAGGTCGTCAGATGAAGAGGTCGCTGCGACAGCCTTGCCGGTCTTCCTGCTCGTTCACAACCTCCAGAAATTCAAGAAGCTCAAGCATGAGGATGATTTTGATTTCTCCTTCGACAGCGACGACGCGGGACCGAGTCCGGGCGCGCAGCTCAACGAAATCGTAACCGAAGGGACGAGTCATGGGCTGCACGTGGTTGCCACGGTCGACACCTACAACAACGTCAACCGCTTCCTGAGCCGGAAATCGCTCAGTGAATTCGAGATGCGGGTCATTTTCCAAATGAGCCAAAATGATTCCGCCGCACTGGTGGATAGTCCGGCGGCAAGCAATCTCGGGCTCCATCGTGCGCTCTTTTATAACGAGCACGAGGGATCCCTGGAGACCTTTCGTCCGTATGCCCTGCCCGGGAATGAATGGGTGGAGGAGGCCGGGAGGGCCCTGAAAGGCCTGATTGGGTGAAGAGTTTCTCCCGGGTCGACTCTTTCTCCGCCCCGGGGACAGGAATGCTTGATAAGGGCCATGGGAGGGAGGGTAGAATATCGTCATGAGGACAGTTCCCGCCTTTCTTGTTTTCCTTGCCGGATGTCTCAGTTCGATCGCCCCTGCCGGGGGGGAAGAAACCTGGCCGTCGTGGCGGGGGCCCCGTGGTGATGGATCGAGCCCGGACAAGGTTGTGCCCCTCGATTGGGATGTGGAGAGGGACACGGTCTGGAGGATACCCCTGCCCGGGAAGGGGCATGCTTCCCCCGTTGTCTGGGAGGACCACGTCTTTGTCGTCACCGCGGTGGAGAACCGGAGGGAACTGATCTGCCTGGACCGGAGCAGCGGGAAGAGGAAGTGGGTGGCGACAGTTCTGACTTCCTCCCGGGAGCGTGTTCACCGGCGTAACAGCCTGGCCTCGTCTACCCCGGTCACGGACGGCGAGCACATCTTTGTCAGTTTCCTGGATGGTGACAGAATGTACGTGGCGGCATATGATTTTGAAGGGAAGAAGAATTGGGAGAAGTATCCCGGTGTGTTTTCCAGTATACATGGCTATTGTTCGAGCCCGATCCTCTGGAAGGACAAGGTGATCATCAATGGGGATCACGATGGTGAGTCCTATATCGTGGCGCTTGAGAAGAAGACGGGCAGGGAGGTCTGGAAGACCATGCGGGAGAACCGGACCCGGAGCTACTGTACACCGGTAATCTGGACCATCGAGGGGCGCAACCAGATGGTCCTCTCAGGCGACAAGACGGTTGCAAGCTACGATCCCGACACAGGGAAGCGCCACTGGGTCATTGACGGTCCTACCGAACAGTTCGTGGCCTCTCTGGTCTATAACGGGGACCTCCTGTTCATGACCTGCGGGTTTCCGCAACGCCACATGCTGGCGATCGATCCGCGGGGATCGGGGAATGTCACCAAGTCGCATGTCAGGTGGCGGACCCGGAAGGATCCTTCCTATGTGCCCAGCCCGGTCAGCATCGGGAAGTATTTCCTTGTCGTCTCCGACAGCGGCCGGGCCAGTTGTCTGGAGGCAGGGACCGGAAGGCTGGCGTGGAACCAGCGGATCGGCAGGGAGCACGGCGCCTCGGCGGTCACGGTGCAGGGGCATGCCTGCTTCGTCTCGGAAAGCGGGGTCATGACGGTGATCAGGCCCGGGGAGCAATATGTCGAAGTCGCGAGGAACGAGCTAGGGGAGGAGATGCACGCCTCTCCGGTCATTACCCGCGGCCAGTGGATTCTCCGGGGTTCGGAGCACCTGTTCTGTATCGGCAGGAAGTAGCTTCGAATTGTCCCGGGTGCGCTGGTTCTGTCCGGGTGACGGGAGAGAAGCGGAAGCGCGGATGACGGGCACGGTGTCTCAGAGGATTCCGCGTGCCTTCAGGTTGTTGAGGCGGTGTGCGACATCGGCGAGGCCGTCGGCAGTGCACGCGTTGTAGTCTCGTCCGTCGGTGGTATCGATACCGTGGCCGGGATCGAGATCACGGAGAGCCTGCAGGGCATCATCATCGTGGCGGAAAAGTTCGACGAACACATGCTCCAGAGTTCCGGTTTTCGCCACGGCGGTCAGGAGGGCCCCGATCCAGCCATCGTCGGTGGACAGGCAGCCCCGGGTAGTCGGGGCGGAGGCATGGAAGCATCCGAGTTCCCCGGTGGCTCCCATCTGAGCTATAAGATCCTCGTTCTCAGGAATGGTGAGCGCGGAGTCTCCACAGTGAGCAGCATCGGTGAGGGACTTGAAGAACTTGCTGTCCCCGCCGACGAGGCTGTTGGCAGCCTGGAGGAACTTCCAGAGGCGTCCGATGTCGGTGAAGGTGGCGAATTCCCCGGGGCGGAGGAATTCCACATGCCAGGAGTCTACGCAGGAATCGGCGAGGGCGGCCTCGGTGTAGCAGCGGTGGTGGAGTCTGGCGTTCTGCTCCACGGCTGCTTCGAAGTCGGTCCCATCCTTGCGCGGGGCTCCGCTCATCCACTCTTCAATGGAGGTCGAAGAAACAATAGTCACCCCGTGATTCTTGGCTGCTTCCAGGCCGAAGAGCAGCTGGTCCGCAACCGCTGATTCGTCGTCGGGGTTCATGGGGTCGGCGCCTCCGACCATGAGAACGAAGTAGAGCTTGAGCCCGAGATCCTTCATGCCGTTACAGATCTCGTTGAAATCTTCACTCCGGGTGCCGGGAATAACGGGAATCTGAACGCCGTCCAGGGTGACCTGGCTCAGGGATTGCAGCTTCTTCATTTCGGCAAGGACAACCAGTTCGCCCTCGCTGGTCCGGGGAACATTTCCGTCGTCATTGGGAACGATGCCGCCGACCCAGCCGGAGTGGGTGGCCACGACTCCCAGTTCAATGTCAGTCTTATTCGTAATCTCGGACATGGTGGTGAAATATTGAAAGGAGTGTCCAAAGTGGTGGGATTTGGTCAAGGGCCGGGATTCGGTATTCAGTATGCACTCTTCAGTATTCAGAGGGAGTAAGAGATTGTAGTTGTGGGAGAGAAGGAAGGATTGCTGTAGTAGGGGCGATGAGAGCGCTTGCACTTCTGTTGCTGTGGATCCTTGGATCGGGATGCGCCGGGGCCGAGAACTGGCCCGGCTGGAGGGGCCCGGGAGGGCAGGGGGTGGTGGCAGGGCGCGAGGGGCCGACTGCGTTTTCCGAGGAGCGGATGTGGAAGGCCAAGCTGGGCGGTCGCGCTTGCTCGACGCCAGTGGTTTGGAAGGGGCGCGTTTTCGTGACCGGACTGGCAGAGGACAGGGATTCGGTCCAGGCTTTTGAGCTCGAGACCGGAAAGGAGCTGTGGCGGAAGGATCTTGGCCCGGCCCGGCTGGGACGGACCCAGCGGATCGGGAGCAGCGCCAATTCGTCCCCGCTGACGGATGGGAAAAACCTTTTTGTCTATTTCAAGTCCGGCACGGTGGCCTCGTTGACCCTCGAGGGTGAGGTTGCGTGGAAAATCAATCTTGATGAGGTCAGCTTTCCGGATGAGATCCTCTGGGACCGGGGAACGTCTCCTGTATTTGCAGGGGGGCGTCTTGTCATTGCAGTGATGCAGCAGGCCGGGAAGTCGTTCCTGATTGGCTTGAACAAGGAGACAGGGAAGAGGGAGTGGCTCACTGAGCGAGCCTTCAAGACTGTAGGAGAGAACGGTGACAGTTACTCCTCTCCCTTCGTCGTCACGGTGGACGGTGTGGAGACGGTTGTGACCTGGGGTGGTGATCACCTGACCGGACATGATGCGATGAGCGGGAAGCAGATCTGGTTCTGCGGGGGATTCAACCCCCGGCCCCATCCCGTCTGGCGGACGATTGCCTCCCCGGCAGGAACGGACGGGGTTGCGATTGTTCCCTACGGCCGCGAAGAGCACGTTGCAGGGATCAGGCTGGGGGGGAAGGGTGACATCACGAAGACGGCGTGGCTCTGGAAGGGGAAGGGATGGGGCTCGGATACCGCCACCCCGGCTGCCTACCAGAAGCGTGCCCTCATGCTCACCGACACGGGCAAGGAGCGGGGAACGCTCACTTTCGTGGATATCATGAGTGGCAGGAAGCTGTGGCAGGCGAAGCTCCCCAAGTCAGTGCACACCTTCTGCGCCTCTCCGGTGGTGACAGGAGACCAGCTTTACCTCGTCCGTCGTGATGGGACGGTTTTCACGGCCCGGCTCGGCAAGGAAGGGATCAGCGGACTGAAGACAATCTCTCTCGACGAGGGGGTGATAGCGACTCCGGTCGTAGTGGACGGCAAGGTGATCATCAGGGGGGACACGCACCTGGTATGCCTCTGGTGAGTTCTCGCCGGCCTCAGATCCAGCCTGCCTGACTGGCTACCGTGATGACAGCCACGGTGACGATGGCAATACAGCTCAGGACGAAGCTGCACTTGTAGAAGGAACTGACCTCAAGTTCGCGGGGTGCCCATTTCAGGCGCATGACGATGGCCGCGAAGACAACGATGAGGAGAATGAATGCGCTGGCCACTCCGCCAATCATGACCATGACGCCGGGGGCTTCGAATTTGAGGTAGAGGACGGCCCAGATGGCCGGGAAGATAAAGGCGCAGGCACTCACGAACTTGCGACGACTGACCGGGTCCCGGAAGTCTCCCCAGCCAAGCTGGCTGAATGCATCGCTGAAAAGGCGGGCCCATGCGGCCAGAGCTGCCAGCAGCGTGGAAAAGAGAACGACGAGGGCGCCGGCGAGGAAGATGCCGAAGGCCCAGCCGCCAAGGGACTGGGTATACATGGTTCCGAGGCTGGTAATCAGTTCGCCCTTCTCGGGAATCAACCCGTTGCGGTGAAGAATGGCGGCACCCAGAATGTAGAAGAGAACGGTGACCAGAGTGTAGCATATCATCGCAGCGATGGCATCGGTCGTCATGACCCTGATCCATCCACGGGCACGCTTTAGCCAGGCGTCGTGGGCCTCTCCATCTGTTTCGGCGGGACGTGGCCCGGTGTGGGCCGCGTAGCCTTTTTCGAGAAGCCAGTAGTTGTAGGCCATGATTTCGTCCCCGCCTACCCCGGTGATGCCGAAGGCACCGACCGCGACAAGAATGATCGCTGCGCTGGGCAGTTGAAAGCTCAGTCCGGAAAGGAGTTCCCCCCCAGTCATGGCGTTGGGTGTCCACTGCAGGGCAATCACCGAGATGAGCGTGAAGAGCGTGAAGAGCGCGATCATGATGAGCGAGATCTTCTCCAGAAGCCCGTAGCGGCCTACCGAGACGATGACCGCCACCACAAGAGCGGTAAACAGGGTCCACCAGGTTTTCCCGAATTCCGCGAGGGCCGGGATCTCCAGGAAGACGAGGGTCACGCCACCGACGATTCCGCCCACCTGCAGGAACTTGAAGGACATGATCCCGAGCCACGCCCAGATGGAAACGTGCCCTTTGCCGATTCGCGGTCCCGGCAGTTCGTTGAGCGCCTGCATCGTGGTCTTGCCCGTGTAGATGGCGTGTTTGCCGAACTCGAGCTGGATGGCGACCTTGACGAGGCAGGAAAAGATGATGACCCAGAGGCAGATGAAGCCGGCCTTGGCGCCGAGCAGGGTTGTGGCGATAAGTTCGCCAGAGCCCACGATGGAGGCTGAGAGAATGAAGCCCGGTCCCAGAAAGCGGAGCTTGCCGGAAAAGTTGGTGGGCGGATCGAGGACTTCGTCCTCGCTGAGGCGGTATGGGTTTTCGGCCATGAGCGAGAGTAGTTTGTGCAGATCACGGCGTTTTCTGAAGCTTGAAAATGGTGTTTCGTTTCGAGGATTGCGGTAACCCGGGAGCCTGGTCCAGAGAGGAAGAAGGCTGTGGCCGTAATGAGGCGGTCCGGGAGCGAAGGGTCGGATGAGCGTGGTTCTTGTTGCGGTGAATTCTCCCCGGTTTCTTTGAGGCGGCCTCCGTTGCGGTGCTTGTCGACGGTCTGGCTGGATAAAGAGCTGCAACTCGGCAGCCCCGGCAGCGGGGAGATTCGGAATCAGGGAGAGAGGGGCGGGGCCCTGAGCTCGGCAAGAAAGTTCCGTCCTGCGATTTGAGAGAGGAATTCCAATTCGGGAGTGAGGACCTCGTGGGCGGGGCGCCCCGCAGAGTCTGGACGTCCGCAATGCGTGCAGGAAGCAAAGCGAGTCGGATCCGTGGCAGGACTGCGGAGGGTGAGTAACGGACGTCCGGAGGGGGAGCTGGCCGCCTGGAGAAGGATGGGGTGCATCCAGCAGGAGATGGGTTTGTAGAACCAGGGATGCCGGTTTTCCCTCACAGAGTGGAGTTGCAGGCTGCATTTGAACTCATGATCAAGGAAGAGGCAGCGCGTGCGGGGAAAGTGAGCTGGAAAGTCGGGAGCGCATTCGTGATCCTGTGCGGGACGGGTTGTCGTTTTGTATTGTCCGCCGTGGGCAGAGAGAGCGGAGGGGGAGGCGGCGGGGTTACTGCCGGGAAAGGCGGCGGGATGGTCCTTGAGCAAGCCCGAGACGGTGGCGGCCTCTTCCCCGGAAAGAATAGCGCCGTCGTGGCAGCAGGTGGCGCGGCAGGTCGAAAGTTCGCATGGGCGCAGGAAGATTTCGAAGGCCCCGTGGTCGAGCTCAGCCTCGCGGAGCTGGATCTTCAGGATTTTCGCGGTTTCGAGGTAAGCGGTTGAGGGAGGAGAGGGCACGCCGCAGACTACGGCCGGGCTGGATTTGGCGGCAAGGGTGGTGCGGTGGTAAAATCTCCGGCTGTTTTTCCGAATTGTTGAATAGAGAGGGGTGCGGAACGCGTCGAATGGGGCGCATCTGCATTTTTTTCATGAAACGTTTCTTATATTTGCCGCTGTCCCTGTTTTCCGTGTGTGCACTGCCTGCCTGTGATCGTGAGCAGCAGGTGGGCGGAGAGGGCGCCAATGCTTCACTGTTCAATCAACTCTTTGCCCAGTCGGAGGAAGAGCGCCCCCAAAAAGTCATCAATATGCGGGATGCTGACCTCGACAGGGAGCTGGAAGAGGCGCGCAGGCAGTTGCAGATTGCCCTCGAGGCCCTGGGAGAGGAGGGGGTGGTCGCTGAGGAAGAGACAGTTGCAGTCAGGGAGGAGGTCGCAGCAGGAGTAGAAGAGGGTTCTGGCGAGGATTCCGGGTCCGGGGACGCCGCCGACACTCCATCTGAGGATGCTGAGTCTGGGGGAGTGCCCGGGGCTGGGAGGGCGATCATAGTTGAAGAAGATCCACCGGGGATTGGGCATGAGCTGGCTTTACGGAATGCGGTTCCGGTCGCATTGCTGGATGCTGGAGACCACCAGATCTTTTTTGTGGAACTCTCGCGGTTCGGGGATTGGTTCGAGACCAGTGAGTATGGGTTCGTATGGCAACCGGCTGACTTGCGGACAGACCCTGCTTGGAGACCCTACACGCGGGGACGCTGGGTGCATTCCGACCAGGGATGGACGTGGCTTTCGGATGAGCCCTTTGGCTGGGCTGTCTACCATTATGGGCGCTGGGTGCTCCTCGCTGACCAGGGCTGGGTGTGGGTGCCGGGAGATGATTGGGCGCCGGCGTGGGTATCATGGCGCCAGAATGACGACTACCTGGGCTGGGCCCCTCTGCCGCCGGAGACTCTGTACGATGACACATACGACTACGATCCGGGGGTCGACCTGGCCTACGATGTGGCCCCGGACTGCTACAACTTTGTTCCGGTTGATCACTTTTATGAGCCTGTGCAGTCCTACTGCGTCCCGCGCGTACGCGTGACGACCATTGTCATCAATACGCGTAATGTGACCCGGTTTTCGATGCACGAGCGGCGGGTGCACTGCGGCGGTCCTGACTTTGCGTGGGTGAACCGTCACTGTCGCCGCCCGGCGCGCACCTGCCGACTGAATTTTGGGAATGCGCATGATCATTTTGTGCATCGCCATCGTCACCGGTTGCACGATGATGCCCTGCATGTTTTTGCCCCGGGGGTAAAGGCCCCCTGGAATCCAGCGGTCTGTCCGGGCCGGGTGGCTGGAAACCTTGGTCGGGTCGATGTGGTGCGAGCTGGGAAAGGGCAGATGAAGCGCGACCTCGTCGTGCGGCACCAGCGTGCGGCGCTGCGTCGTCACGAGGCGGCGCGGGAAGCGGTGGCGACGAGGGAATGCCAGGTGGCCTTGCGCCAGAACATGCAACGGCAGCAAGCCGGGAGGGAAGCGCAGCTTGCGGAGCGCCCACTTGACGAAGTGCGGCAGCGCCGGGCAGAGGTGGAGAACGGATTGCAGGCTGCCAGTGCGGCGGTAGCTGCGGCAGAGCGCCGGATGAGGGAGGGCAAGTTGAATCCAAGGGAGCGGGCGGAGGCAAAACGTTCGATCCACAAGGTTCAGGACGAACTGGCCCAAGCGCGTGAGACCCTTAATGCGCGGATGGCGGGTCGCGGGCCCTTGTCCTCAAAGACGCAGGCGGTGAAACCCCTTTCTGTTGGGCAGAAGCCGCGCAGGGCGGGGGAGCAGCCGGGAGAGGAGGGGCCTCGATCGGCTGCGGAGGCACAGAGTCGGAGCGCCGCGGTAGCCGCGTTGCAGGAGAAGAAGAGAGCGCTGGCGGAGGCCCGGGCTATCGAAGGAAAGGAGAAACGCGAGGTTGAGGATGAGCTGAATGCACGGCAACAAGCGGTTAGCCGGCGGGCTGCGCAGCAGGCGGAAGAGCGGCGCCGGATGGCGGAGAGCGCATCTGCCGGGGAGCGGCTGCCTAAGGGAGTGGTCGAGTCGAAACGTCAGGAGGAAGAGAGGCTTCAGATTGCGCGAGAGCGGAAGCAGGAGGTGTCGCAAGCAGTGGTGGAAGGGAATCGTCAGCGCGGGGTGCCATCCGAAGAAGCCGCCCGTCGGGTCCAGGCAGCGAAGAAGGTGGAGGAACGACGCCAACGAGAAACGGCGCAGCAGAAAACGGAGGAGTCCAGGAAGGAGGCCCTTGTGCAGCAGAAGGCCTTGGAAGCAAAGCAGCGAGCGCTCGCGCAGCAGAAAACGGAGGACTCCAGGCAGGAGGCCCTTGCGCAGCAAAAGGCCGAGGAGGCGAAGCGGGAGGCGCTGGTGCGGCAGAAGGCCTTGGAAGCAAAGCAGCGAGCGCTCGCGCAGCAGAAAACGGAGGAGTCCACGCAGCAGGCCCTTGCGCAGCAAAAGGCCGAGGAGGCGAAGCGGGAGGCGCTGGTGCGACAGAGGGCAGCGGAAGCGAAACAGCGAGCGCTCGCGCAGCAGAAAACGGAGGACTCCAGG
>Ga0163179_10000172_pt1 | contig 44862 bp, 33 predicted proteins | sample AtlANTMetagenome_FD_109643 | JGI IMG/M metagenome (GOLD analysis project Ga0163179, IMG submission 109643) | Marine eukaryotic phytoplankton communities from the Atlantic Ocean - Atlantic ANT 2 Metagenome | ecosystem: Environmental > Aquatic > Marine > Oceanic | place: North Atlantic Ocean... | reverse complement strand
GGCTCATGTTGCGGAGTTCTTCTTGGTAGTAATGCTATAGCGGCATCTTTTGCTCTTGAAGCATCTGCTGTAACCCTTAAAGGACTTCCAGAAGCGTCATTTATAATTACTCCGTCTTTATCTAAAACTTGATCATCATCGTCAACTACTTGATTTGTAGCAGGTTTAGTAAATGTATCACCTATAGAGTCTGATGTATCTGAAGGATCTGGAACTTGTGCCGGACTGTTCATGTGTATTTGTAAAGCCTGCTCTCGGTGTACATCAACTGATAAAATTTGCGTTTTACCTCCAGCGTCTAATTTATTATCAGTAGCACTTTTAATTTGTGTATTAGCGCCACTTGTAAATTTATTATCGCCTACAGTATTTAAATTAAACGCCCCATTGACCGTCTGTCTGTAATCGCCAACAACCTTTGAATGGAAGTTTTGATTAATTGCTATATGTCCATCTAATGTAACCTGTAGATTATAGTCGCCCGTAATTGTAGTCCTATGTGTTCCTTCTATTTGGACATCTTCATCAATACCAATTGCTTTTGCTCTATTACCACCAATTTTTAAATCTTGATCAATAGCAACATATTTTGTATCATTTTGTAAAATTCTCACATCATTGTTCTGTGCTACCTTAACTTTTTTATCACGCAAAGCTGTAAGGTTAAAATCTCTTCCAGCAAGTATATTGATATCTCTGTCAGCAGTAATGTTTAAGTCTGTTTCTGTTCTTATGTTTATACTATCACTTGCGTAGATATCAATTTTTCCATTAGAGGTCATTTCTAACCAAGCACTACCTGTTGCGTTTCCTATATAGATTATGTCTTCAGAATTATGTAAAAGTATCTGATGGCCTGTTCTAGTTCTCAAACGCACATGGTCATTAAACGGTATAGTCTGATCACCCTTTGACACATTCTCTGGAATTGCTTCTATGTCATAGTATTTTGCTCCTGTATTTCCTGCTTGACCTGCTCTAATTATTGAAGGATCTCCGTCGTCCATAACAAAACTAGAACCACCTAGTCTACTTCTAAAAAATTCAATAGACTGACCTTTTTCTCCGTAACTTCCTTTAGGTGCTCCGTCCCTCTTATCTAATGGTCCTGGAGTATTCCAACCGTATACAGTATTAGGAGTATCTCGTCTAGCACTAGAAGTAGTTTGACCTCTAATTGGATCTTTTAACAAACCTTGTGTAGAAAGAGCTCCTGCGAATAACGGATTATGGGGTCTTTTAAAACGATCAGGATCATAACCTTTATGTGTTTGTTTTTTATTATATTCGCCTGTAGGAAGTCTTCTACCTTTTAAATCATTTGTTAGGCCGTCCTGGTAAATTAAATCCGCAGACGACGTTGGATTACTCCCCGGAACCATGCTATTCATATATTGGTCTTGAACACATCCTATCCAAAAACATTGATTAGGTTTGTTTTCAACAAACATAACCAAAACCTTAGTACCCGGATCAGGTGGTACTGCCCAGAAGCCATAACTTTGTTGTGTGCCAGCATATTGTTCATTACGTGTATTTGACTGTGCGTCATTTACTCCGTAAAAAGGCATACAATAATGTGCTGTAAATTGTTGTCCTGCGGGAAACTGTTCTTGCCCACTTGGATTAGCAAATGATAAAAGTTCAACTCTTAGTGATCCCATTCGGTGTGAATCAAGATGATTCACAACTCTTGCTAGAAAGGGCCCACTTGTAAAATTCTTTTCGGGTTTTGCTCCCTCACTTCTTTTTATTTCCCCTGCCATTACAATCCGCCTCGTATTCTACCAGCTTGATCAACATCATCTAATTTTTTCTTTACTGCGTAATCTGCCTTACGCATTTCAAATTGGGCAAGATCAGCTTTTGTATTTTGTAGATACTTTTCATAAGCCTGCGTTTCTGTACCAGCATTCAATTTACCATCTTCGTTAAAATCAGCTAATGCTCTTGCTAATTCATCAGCATTTCCTGACGCTATGGCAGTATCAATTCTGGCTTGTCTTGCGTCTCTTTGGTTGAATATTTGCTCTTTTATTTTCTCAGCATTGTCGTATGATTCTTTAGCATATTGATTAAGTCTTCTTACAAGAGTCAATTCGTTGGTATATGTATTTCCTCTGAAACTGTTAGTGACAGTAATCACTTTGTATAAACCACTAAATTGAGCAACATCCTCTAATCCTTTTGCTGTTGGACTACCTTCACCTATGTCAACTGGTGTCTTAAAGTTAATTATTATATCAACCTCTCCGTTTTGGTGATTCATGGTTCCGTCAGCATTTATGTTTATAAAAGGTGTGGGTGCTGAAAAATAGTTTCCTAGTCCGCTGTCCGACATGAAATACAGATCTCCAAGGATAGTCAAATCCGCTGATATAAGATCAGCAGGACTGTTTATTAAAGAATCTTGGAAAGCTCTAGCTACTCTCACAGAAGGTGTCTCAGCTACAGCACCATTTGTCTGTTCATCTTGTTGAGTTTCATTTAATGAAGCAACGATATCTGCTGTTTTTAAAATATTATTGTTTCTTGTTCCTGATGCCGCTTTCATATCTGTAGCTGGGTCTTGGTTGTCACGACCACTACTGGATAAATCATTGCTTGTGGAACTATTCATAAAATCTTTAGCAATAGCTGTAAAAAATGCTGTTCGGAAATTAATATCAAAGCTAAGAACATCCGTATTTTTTCCAGTATAGATATAATTGTAATGTTTTACTGCTTGTTGTTTAAGAAATCCATAACCTACAGGAGGATCATTTGGCATCATGAATACTGAACAATGTACCTTAGCTGGCACTACGTTGTATACAAAAATTTTAGGAAACTTATTAAACTTTCCTTTATTTACAGGAGCATCAAGCACATAGGTTTGTACTTCAATTCTAAACCAATCAACGAATCCTGTATTTGAGTCAGTTACCAGTTGTCCTTTCTTTAAAAGTCCTTTTCCCCAATCACTAATTAAAACCAATTCTTCTATAATTCTTTGAATTTTTGTGCCTTGTTTAAATTGAATATTTTTACTGGTTGGATTAATTGTTGTTCCGTTCCTATGAACTACTTTAGCCTTTGGATCGTAAACAAAATTTGGATATCCAAAATTACTTGAGCCAGGATCTAAACTTCCATCTGTAAACATTTGTGTAGAACCAATTTTATTAGTAAAATTACTAGCAGTGAATTCGTTTTTAATTTTTTCACTTAGATTGTTTCTTTTAATACTGTATCCTAGTTTATTATCAACAAAAGTTTTTACCTGACTTTCTATCGAACCTCCAAATTGAGGTCTTGGATCTATAAAGTCTACACCAACAGCAGATCCTAGCACTTCCTCTTGATCATATTCTCTTTTATCTTTTGTAAAATCACCAAATAATGCTGTGTTGTCTACATCAGCAAGTGTATCTTTCATTATATTCTGTGCCATGTCTGTAGGAAATAAGATTATTATTTCATCCGGCTCATGTGGTTGTTTTCCTTTTGTAGCTGTTGTAAGTTTGCTACTATTCACTGCGGTAGCTAAACTATTCACTCCTGTTTGTAAAATTTCCTGTATTGTTCTACCACTTATAGATACGTTATCAGGTATGCTTTGATTTTGGTCTGTCAACGCATTTTCATTGAACGGGGTTGCTTTTACTGTATATCTAGATCCTCCGCCGTTAACGTCAAATTCAACACTGAAAATCTTGACACACATTTGTCGTTTAGGTTCTCTAGCAGGGAAAAGTTTATGTAAGTCTCCCTCGACGTCTTTGTATCCTACAACATCTAATTGAAGTAGATATGGGCATTCTAGATAATTAGAATATCCAGCTTTCATCGCACATAATTGTAAATGTTGTAAAAACTGTCCCATACTATAAGGTTCAGTGACTTCAAATTCTATAGCAAAAGCCGTGGTCACTCTAGTTTTTTTGTTAGGAGCAACTACAGATTTAATGGAAACATTATCTATATAATATTCTGTGTTAGGTATTTTTTGTTTCTTTTCTAGCTCAGTCATAGGTCTAGCAGGCATTGGGCCTGCCGCTGAAACTGATCCCGGAAAGCCACCCATCTTAATTACAGTCTGCTGAGCCTTTGGACCTTTCAATCTATAAGTCTTATGGGGGAAATTACACTCATCGTTACTTAAAGCGGCTAATGTCCAAAGATAATTCTTGCTGGCATACGCATCTAAGCTGTTTGGTTTTCTTGCTGATCCAAAATGGAAATTCCTAAAAGTATCCATTGTGTCTTGACTAATAGCTGATCTTTCGGCGGCCATTTCTTCTTCTTCAGATATTTCACCTAAATCCGTGCTATATCCATTAGCTACAAATTTAGGAGCATTAGGATCAGCATCTCCTACTGTAGCAGATTCTGATTTTGCTCCTGAAGTATCTTTCTTAATATTATTATTGTCAGGTTTTACTTTATTTTCTTTTTTTCTTTCAGCTACTTCAAGGTCTTCATCGGTTTGTTCGCCTACAAGTTTTTCACCTTCGGGTGTAAAAAACTTTTTTTTACCTACTACTATATCAGCGTAGGTATAAGGTTGTTCAGCCATGTATTACTCCAATGCGTCACGAACCCTAGTAGGGTTTGGTAAAAAGATAGAAGTACCTGTAGTGATATCATATACAAAATCTTCTATTACATCTAAATTTCTTTGACCAAATATCCACCATAGATCCTTATTACCATAATAATCATATGCTAGTAAATCGGGTCTATGATTGTACTGTGGTTCTATTGTATACAATTTGTCATCAGTGAAAGAAGGAATAGGTCGTATTGTCAAAAGATCTAACGTTCCGTTTCCTTTTAAATCTGTATTTTTATATGGACTACTCATTAAATGTATCCTTTGCCTATATTATCTCCATTAACAAAGTCACTGTAACTAAATTTAGATACTTTAGCTCTGCTGTAGATCGGTTGTACTGTTACTGTAAATTGTGATTCCGCAGGTGCCCACGCAACTGACATTCTATCAGCTTGAGATTTTATAGAACCTCCAAAGTCTGAAAAATCAATAGGATCAAAACCTGTGGCTATGTAATCAACTTCATTAGGCATGTCAACAGTAAAGTTAACAATTACACAAGGTACGTTGTTAAAAACATAATCACCGTAACCATTTAAATTAATTACGGGAGGTGGATTACCTCTTCCGGTGTCGTCAACGCCATGTTGCATTTTTGTTACTGTTCTTAAATAATGTAAACATCCTATCCAATATTTTGCTTCAAGACCATTTTGATTATAAAACTGTCCTGTAATAACTAGTTGATCCACTTGTGAATTCTGATACGCAAAGAACGGATAATTATTATGTATAGGAGCCACTTGGTTATAATTTGCTGAGTGACTTAATATAATAGTAGGAGTATAAGGAAACATCATTCCTCCTGTGTTAACCAAAGGCGAAATAATCGGTGAATTTTCAAAATTTGTTGGCAAGCTCAATTTGACTCTCCAATCTCTATCTTCGACTGTAGACTGTCCCCAATATGCTTGTGACTTGGTAGTTCCTAGTTCAGAATCTCCACCTTTCAAACCTTTGGATCGCATGTTGCTTGCAAAGTTTTCAGCACCACCTGAAACACCATCATATATATCTTGTGCGGTATTTTTCATTCCTTGGTACATTGGTGATTCTGTCAACCAACTTGGAGCATTGCCTCCCGCTGTGTTTTGTCCTTCACTAGCAAAAGCTGTTTTAGATTTATCTACTGCTTGGCTTACGCCGTTTTTGCTAATTACGCCGTTTTTGAAATATGATGTCATTTGGTAAACTCCTTACTATTATTTAGTTGACAAAATTAACAGAGTATATTATAATGTGGTATAAACCTTGGAGAAAAGATGAAAAGAATCAATTATTTAAACAACAAAGACATACTATCAGAGATACACAAGTCTAAGTCGTCGTTTTGTAGCTTTACAGACAATGATTTTGCTGACTTTGATATAATCTTACCTAGTATAGCTAAAATAAATGTCCGAACAGTGGCAGAAGCAAAAAGGAACAAGGCAAAAAAATTACAGCAAAGAGCATTCGAAAAGGCAAAAGAAAGTGGAAAGAGAGTTAAATTAGCAGAATTTGCTATTGATTACAGAAAAATTGAGAAAACAGACGTAATATTTAGAATTATGATGTATGATCATATTCCTGAGGAACCTGGCAGGAAAAAGAATCCAAAAACTATAGCAGACACAAAAACAAAAGTAAATTTTCCTCCATTCCAACACTTTAAATACAATGACCAAGGTGATCTAATTATTGTAGGGAAAAGTCATTGGGAAGGCGGTATGGAAAATGGTAATTTTACCAAAGAAGGCGGTAAGGTAACAAACAAACTGGCTTTAATGTGGATGAAACTTTGTGATAGATATGCTACTAGAGGTAATGTTAGAGGCTACACATATAATGACGAAATGCGTGGACAAGCTATATTACAGTTATCACAAATTGGATTACAGTTTGACGAGTCAAAATCTAATAATCCGTTTGCTTATTATACTGCGGCAGTAACCAATTCATTTGTAAGAGTAATTAACATAGAAAAACGTAATCAAAACATACGTGATGATATTTTAGAAATGAATCACATGAACCCTAGTTACACAAGACAAGCTAAAGGTGAATGGGAAAGACAACAGCGTGATCATGTGGCTAGCCAAAAAACCACAAAAAGTGATTGACAAACTGTAGATTTTCTATTATAATACTAGAGGAAGGATTGTAATTTGTTTAAAAAAGCGGCTGTCTTTACTGATATCCACCTTGGATTAAAGTCTAACAGTAAAGTACACTTACAAGATTGCGAAGAGTTCGTAGATTGGTTTATTGAACAGGCAAAAGCCAACGGTTGTGAAACCGGAATCTTCTGCGGTGACTGGCATCATAATCGAAATACTATCAACGTACAAACATTAGACACAACAACAAGATGTTTAGAAAAATTAGGTGCGGCATTTGAAAAGTTTTATTTCTTTGCTGGTAACCACGACTTATACTACAAAGATAAACGTGATGTGTATAGTGTTGAATTTGGTAAGCATATCCCTGGTATCACTTATGTTGACGATATACTAGTTGAAGATGATGTAGCACTAATTCCTTGGTTGGTTGGAGAGGAATGGAAAAAGATTTCTAGTATAAAGACAAAGTATATGTTTGGTCATTTTGAACTTCCAAACTTTTACATGAATGCTATGGTACAGATGCCTGACACTGGTGAACTTAAAGCTGAACATTTTAAACATCAAGAATATGTTTTTTCAGGACACTTTCATAAAAGACAGATTCAAGGAAGAATACATTACTTAGGAAATGCTTTTCCACACAACTACGCAGACGCATGGGACGACAAGCGTGGTATGATGATACTTGACAAAGAAAATAACAAAGAACCACATTACATTGACTGGGACGATTGTCCAAAATATAGAACAGTTAAACTTTCACAACTGTTGGACGAAAAAGACAAATTATTAAAAAGTAAAATGTACTTAAGAGTAACACTTGACTTACCTATTTCATACGAAGAAGCAAGTTTTATTAAAGAAACATTTGTAAACGATTATGACTGTAGAGAAATAACACTTATTCCAAGTCAAAAAGATGAAGAAATTCATACAGATATAGATATCAGTACCTTTGAAAGTGTAGATCAAATTGTTACTAAAGAGATTACTGCTATTGATACTGAACAGTACGATAAAAATACATTGTTAAGGATATATGACGAACTATGATTAAGATAAAAAGCCTTACAGTAAAAAACTTTATGAGTGTGGGTAATCAAACCCAAGCAGTTGACTTTGATAAACAACAATTAACACTAGTTCTAGGAGAGAATCTTGATCAGGGTGGTGATGACATGGGATCAAGGAACGGCACTGGTAAGACAACTATTATAAATGCCTTAAGCTATGCTCTATACGGACTAGCACTCACTAATATAAGAAGAAACAATCTAATCAATAAGACTAATAATAAAGGAATGTTGGTTACATTAACTTTTGAGAAAGATGGCACTAGCTATAAAGTAGAAAGAGGACGTGGTCCTAACTTATTGAAGTTTTTTATCAATGACCAAGAACAAGAATTAGTAGATGAAAGCCAAGGTGACAGTAGAAAAACACAAGAAACAATAAATGAATTGTTAGGCATGAGTCATAATATGTTTAAGCACATACTTGCTTTAAACACATATACAGAGCCTTTTTTAAGTATGAAGGTAAATGATCAAAAAGATATAATTGAACAACTTCTTGGTATTACTATTCTATCTGAAAAAGCAGAAACACTGAAAGAGAAAATAAAACAAACAAGAGATTCGATTACTGAAGAAAACGCAAATATAAATGCTAGACAACAAAGCAATGACAGAATAAAAGAAACCATCGACAGTCTTAAAATAAAACAAAGTGCCTGGGAGAGTAATAAAAAGACAAATCTTAAAAAACTTGAAAAAGGTATATCTGAATTAGAACATCTTGATGTAGATAGCGAACTTGATAAACATGAAAAATTACAATCGTGGGAAGAATTAAATACAAAAATTACTACATTGAGAAAAGAAACAGCAACTCTTGATTCGACACTCTTAAGGGCAAATAAGTCTGTAGACAAAGTTAAAAAGGATATAGAAGAACTTGACAATGCTGTTTGTTATGCGTGTGGTCAGGAGCTACAGGAAGATAAAGTCAAAGAGATTGAAAACAAAAAAGCCAAAGAGCTTGAAGATGCTGAGACATATCAAAAAGAAATAAATGATAAACTAATTGAAGTTAATACAGAGTTGACAAATATCGGAGATATAAACGGTAGGCCGGATACGTTTTATGAAACGATAAAAGAAGTATATGATCACAAACAAAATGTAGCACAATTAAAACAGGCATTAGAAAATAGTAATAACGAAACTGATCCTTATCAGGAACAAATAGAAGATCTAACTAAAACTGGAATCCAAGAAGTTGATTGGACTACAATCAACGCACTCAATGATCTAAAAGAACATCAAGAGTTCTTACTAAAACTGTTAACAAACAAAGATAGTTTTATACGTAAAAAGATCATAGATCAAAACTTGGCATACTTGAACAACAGGCTCACTCATTATCTTGATAAGCTAGGACTTCCACATCAGGTTGTATTTCAAAATGACTTGAATGTTGAAATTACACAGCTTGGACAAGATCTTGATTTCGACAATCTTTCCAGAGGCGAGCGTAATAGATTAATACTTGGTATGAGTTTTGCTTTCAGAGATGTCTGGGAGAGCTTGTATCAAAATATTAACCTACTGTTCATCGACGAGCTTGTTGATTCAGGTATGGATACTAGTGGTGTAGAGAATAGTTTAGCAATACTTAAAAAGATGGGTAGAGAACGTCATAAAAACGTTTATCTAATATCGCACAAAGACGAACTTGTTGGTAGAGTTACACACGTATTAAAAGTAATTAAGGAAAACGGCTTTACATCATATGAAAATGACGTGGAAATATTTAATGAAAGATGATATTAGACAAGATTAAAAATCGTGGTGAAGAAATGGCTCCATTAGAAGGGCATGATAGATTACAGTATCTTATTGATATTGCTAGAGAAGTTCCTCCTTTAGGAGATGAAGATAAAATAGATGAAAATAAAATCAGAGGTTGTGCTAGTAATCTTTGGGTGCTAGGTAAAGTTAATAAAGATGGAACAATGTCATACAAACATGACGCAGATTCGTGGATAACAAAAGGAACTGCTAAAGTTTTAGTTGATTTGCTAGACGGTGAACATCGTAACGAAATAGCACAATTGACTTTACAAAGTTTTGAAGGGTTAGGAATTAGAAATCTTTTAACAATGCAGAGACAAGTTGGTTTTGGCAGTTTAGTAGAACGTATGATAGGAATAGCAAAGAATGAATGATGACATACATGACAAGCTAACCAAGGCCTATATGGCGTATTTTAAGGCTAATGAGGCATTTGAAGCAAGAAATTCAGTACGTACCCATAGAGAAACTAGAAAGTGGCTCCGTGAGATTCGATCTTTAGCAAAACAACGTATGGATGAAGTACATTATAAGCATAATTCCAAGAACGAGACACCAGAAGAATAGGCCAGGGTAAGTATCCATATGCTGTGGACTTATCAAGGTAAAGAAATTACAAAACTACCAGAAGATATAGAAGGATTTGTATATCTAATTACAAATAAGACTAACAACAAAAAATATATAGGCAAAAAACTAGCCAAATTTAAGAAAACACGCCCACCACTCAAAGGCAAGAAGAACAAAAGACGAAGCAAAGTTGAAAGCGATTGGAAAGATTACTGGGGTTCCTCAGATCATCTTATCGCAGACGTACAACAACTAGGTGAAGAAAATTTTACTAGAGAAATATTATATCTATGTCAAACAAGAGGCTTAATGAGCTATTTAGAGGCTAAGGAACAATTTGACCGCAAAGTTCTGGAAACAGACGAATACTATAATGGTATTATCAATGTGCGGGTAGGTGGTTCAAAAATTCTTAAAGAACATTTATCAAAACTTAAGGCAATATAAGGACGCTGTTTGATCGGGAAAGCTCGATCCGCTTTGAGGACATGGACACCCATGTTCAGAATCTAGCGAGTCCACTAAACTGTTGCTCCAGAAAACTCCACGCAAAGGAACGAAGCGGGAGATAGCGGAGAATCCGCGAAGCGGTTGCGTTAGCAAAACCGGTTACGCAGATTTTACGTGATGTCGACGTAGGTTGGGAAAGGTCAGAGCCCATGGAGCAAGTCAAATACCTACTTCCGATCTCGGCTGTGCGAACTCACATGAAGCTTGGGATGATGGGACCTCGTGTAAGGTTCCGTCTGACTGAAACAATCTACATGAAACGTAAGTGCTTCGCACTTAATTCAAGTAAAATAACAGGTGTTTGAGCGAAAGCGATAACACGAATGATCGTTAGATCATTCCAATCCAATGAGTACAATCATCACAGGGATCGTCACAAATGCCAAGACTGTTAATGAAGGTCAGGATCACGGCCAAATCCAGGTTTCACGCTACTAACTTCTACGGGAATGACTTTGAATTCAAAATGTGGTTCTGTATCACGTTTTGTGTTTATGTAGTAGTTGACTTCTTCCTGTGAATTAAGTTCCTCAATAACGTTACCCGCAGGGTCAACTATCTGATATCTAGTAATCATATAGATTATTTAATAAGTAATTATGTCTTCAAATGTATAAATATAATGGAATAGGAGTTATTGATGAAGGTTTTAGACGTTTTAACAGAGTCCAAAAAAGTTAATGAAGGACCATTACGGTTCTTAAAGCGTACATTGGGTAAAAACACAGCTATGGGCAAGTCCGCACAGCTGGATGTAGAAATTGACAAAGAAGTAAAAAACATATACAAGGACTATGTCGCAGTAAGTAAACAAGATCCTAAGAAACAAGGAATGACTGTTGACAGTTTAAGTAGGTTTTTAGCGGCCAAAGGTTTTGTAAATAGTCCTAAAGAAGTAGTTGCCTTTATCAAACAAGACACAAGCCTAGCTAAAAAATTAGGCAGAGGTGCTGTAGCAGGCGGTAAAAAAACTATTGATGCTACCAAGAAAGGCGCAACTGCAGTAATAGATGCTGGTAAGAAAATCAAGCAGAAGATGGCTAGCAAGTCTACAGGGCTAACACCTGATCAACCTAATCTTCCAGGCATTGAATCCATGAGTGAATCAGTGTTGTTGGAACAGTCCATGTCAGGCTCGGAAGTAAAGAAAGTTATCAAACGTTTCGTACAGCAAGGCTTTCAAAAGCAACTGGGCGGAAGAGTACGTAAGAGTGCCTACGCAACTGACACGGATGATAACATGATGCCAACTGATGACATCCAAACTGCTCTTGATACTTTGAGAAACGCTGGCTTTACAATAGACGACGAAAAGAAAAAGATCAAAGCCCCAGCTTAGAAAAAAGGCTGTCCGGATTTTTTAGCAGTTTCTATATTTTCTTTAATTAAATCATTTAACAGTTCTATGTCTTCTTTTGATAAGTCATAACTGTCTTCTACAGACAAGGATCCTCTCATCCACCAACACAGTCTATATAGACTGGCTTTAATTTGCTTTACCTCGCCTTCGAGGACCTTAACCTCGTTTTGGATTTTATCGAGTGACCATGTTAAGATCCGGAGCCGAAAAAATTGCTCTGATCAAATGTAATCGGAACTTCGAAAGTTTCTGGAGCACCTGCTTTTATTTCATCTTCATCTGCCTGTATTGTTACAGGTTTAATATCAAAATTTGTTTTTTGTGCTTTGATACGATCAGATATTTGATTGAAAACAACTGCTTCACAGTTTTCCAAGAAGTCTTTCAAGTATGCTGGATTTGTTACAGCTTCGGTTTCACCATCGGGTTGTATAGATACAACGCTGTCAATTAAAACATTGATATTGATCTCAGTCAATTTTGTAAATGCTTTTTGGAATCTTGCTAACTTTACTCCTTGATCTATATCATCGTTGTCTATTATCGAAAACACTCTCTGTTCTTCAAATGCTTTTACAGCTTGTTCAGTCTGTGTCTTGTAACTGATAGGTTTAATACCTACTGTGAAACCATCTATCTTATGTGAAGTTTCAAAATGTGCTGATTGAAGATGATCGTATATAGTTTGTAAACTATAAGCAAAATCTCTTACAATCTTTGTATTCGGAACGGTTGCTGAAATTTCAATAGTCTCGCCATATGTTGCCATTCTGATAGCAACTAGTAAAGTATCAAGATCAATTGAAGGACATTGCCAAGCATTTTTTATGTTTGGGACACAACTTTGTATTACATCAACTGTAGCTTGTCCATTCAATAACGCATCAGGTGTCTTGAACGTAATTTCATCCCTGGCTGTCATCGCATAAACAGGAAGTTCCCCAGACTCTGGCATTTCAATACTGCCCTGTGGCCAGTAAGTTCCTTTGCTAGGCAGTTTAATGTAGATTTTTGGTTGTCGTAGGTGTTTCTTTAATGGGTTAACCTGAGGTTGCCCCATAGGAACACCAGTACCGCCGGGTGTCATTGGCGGAATAGTATTATCTACCATGTTTATTTCTCCTGCTAAATAGTATGTAAGTCATACAGTATATTTATGGCTATTAATAATGTGAGTATATAATTCATGGCAATGGTAACAGTTGAAATACCCGGAATAGGCGAAGTTGAAGCAAAAAATGCCGCTTCTGAGCAGACTTTAAAGGAAATTTTAAAGGCTGTAGGAGGTAGACGCATAGGAGCAGGAGCTGGAGGCTCTGCGGGTGGTGGTTTAGATAGCAGATTATCAGATAAAGATGTCAAAAACGTAAAAGCTCTTGGAGATGCTTCTGAGTACGCAAGTGGAGAAGTAACTTCTTTTGGTAAACGATTAAAAGGCGTAGCTGGTAGTATCCTAAATCTACTTAACGCAACAATAAGTGGTACAATAGGAGCCGCAGTAAATCTTACATCAGAACTGATATCAGGTGGAAATCAATTAACAGATTTCAGTAAACACTTACCTATTCCAGGACTACAACAGTTTACAGGACTGATAGACAATCAAATAGAGCTGTTTAGAGATTTATCTCAAACAGGTGCGACCTTTGGTAACAACATGTTTGAAATTGTTCGTGTAGCAGGAAACGCAAGTATTCCGCTACAGGACTTTGCTACGTTGTTAGGATCCAATGCTACACAGCTTAGACTATTCGGACCGTCAGTAGAAAGTGGTGCGAGGTCATTTGCTTCTCTTTCAAAAGAACTTAGACAAGGACAGCTTGGACAGAGATTGTTAGCAATGGGCTTTACAACACAAGAACTGAACGAAGGCTTACTTTCTTTTAATGAAATAGTACATGTAACAGGTAGAGGACAGCGTATGTCCCAAGCTGATTTAATAAAAGGTACCGCGGCATATAGCATGGAACTTGATAAGATAGCAAAACTTACAGGTCAAAGTAGAAAAGAAATGATGAACGAGGCTCAAGCAAGAAGGAGAGATGTTAATGTACAAAATGCTCTTAGAAGATTGGGACCAGAATTTGAAAATGTTTTAAATCAGGCGTCAGCAGGTAGTAAAGGACTTGCGGCGGCCTTGGTTGATTATTCTACAGGTACAGGACAAGATCCGTTGACACAGGGTTTGATGGCTCTTAGTGATACGTTTAGAAACGAAGGTAAAAATATACAAAATATGACAGCTGAACAAAGACAGAATTTTGCTGTTGCTGTTGGAAAAGAAATTGAAGAAATGGAAAATACAGTAGGTCCGAGTGGTGTTAAAGCTCTAACTATGCAAGGCGAACTGATAGGCGAAGCATTGAATGTTGGCGCAGAACTTAGATTCCTTAAACAAACTACTGAAGGAGCCTCTAGTGCTGTGGATAAGGAACAGAAAGCAGTGGACATGGCAACTGAGAAAGTAGCTCAGTTTGGGGAAGTAGTTAACAATGTAAGAGGCAGATTACAGGTTGAGCTGTTAGACAGTAATATTTTCCAAGACTTGAAAAATGGATTAGCAAGTATGTTACCCAATGTAGAAGAATCCAATGATCTATATGATAAAGCCAAAAAAGCTCTGTTGCCTTTTATCGATGAACTGAATAATGTTTGGACATGGTTAAAGACAGAGGGATACGACATGATGGAAAATGCGTTTAAAAAGACTTGGGACTGGATGTCAGGACCTGGATTACAGATGGTTAAAGATTATTCTAAAATGGCTTATGATTGGTTTAGTGGAATTGATTTTGAAGGAATAAAAAACGACTTTTTAGCTGGATGGGAAAAAGTTAAGAAATTCTTCGCAGGGTTTGATCTTGATGCTATAAAATTAAAGTTCGATAATGCCATGAAGAAGCTCGAGAACATGATGCCTGATATTCCGTCCATAGACGAAATAAAAACATCAATGAAAGCGGCACTTAAAAAATTAACCGATGCTATCCCAGGACCGCAAGATATTAAAGACGCATTGACTGACCTTAAAAATGAGTTTGTACAGGATATGAAAGAGCTAATTGATTATCTGTTTACTCAATTAAGGAAAGTGGTAGACGAGTATCTTGTAAATCCAGCCAAAGCAGTAATCGAAAAAGGCGAAGAAATAGTCCAAGACACCAAAGACCTAGCAATAGAAACTAAAGATAAAGTAGTTTCAGGAGTCGGGGCTTTAAAAGACAAAGCAGGAGAAACGTACCAAAATACCAAAAACGCAGTTAAAAACTTTTTAGGTTTTGGAGATAAAGATCCTGTTGTACCACCACCTACAGGTATGTCTCCAGGAGCAATGGGCGGAAAAGTCAATACGACGCCGGACGATGGTGCACTTCAGTTAAATATAACGATGGAGAAACAACTAAAAGTACTAACAGATATTGACAGACACGTCAAAGAAAATGGAAGATATGGTAATCTTTTGGATGGTATAAATTAAGGATTTAATATGAGCTGGAAAAGATATTTTAACACGTTGGATGCTGATGGATCAAATAGTCCATTAAGTGTAGCCGGAAACCAACCAGGTCCAGCAAGAACCAATTATTCAAGTTTTTTACCTGACGTGTATACAGGAGCACCTAACAGGGTAGAACGTTACGGACAATATAATGTAATGGATCAAGATTCTGAGGTAAATGGTGCTTTGGACATACTAGCAGAATTCTGTACGCAACTTAATACACAAAACAAAACCTCATTTACAATAGATTTTAAACAAACAGCTACCGGTTCTGAAATAAAGATCATTGAACAATATTTACAGCAGTGGCATAGACAACAAAATTTTGAAACTAGAATGTTCAAAATTGTTAGAAACGTATTTAAATTTGGAGATTCTTTTTTCATAAGAGATCCCGAAACAAAAACTTGGTACCATGTTGATCCAGCAAAAGTTTCAAGCATAATTGTAAACGAGTCTGAAGGCAAAAAGCCTGAGCAGTATATTATTAGAGACATTAATCTAAACTTTGTTGATAAGGTTGCTACAACTCCTTACACTACAAACGGTAATGTTACAGGTGGTGGTGACGGTTACTTAACCGGCGGTGTTAGAGGTATGGTTGGTAACACACAAACTTCAGGATCAAGTGCGGGTAGATTTGGTCACGACAAAACAAAAGAAATTGCTGTCAACGCTGAACACATGATACATTTAAGTTTGAGTGAAGGACTAGACAACAACGCACCATTTGGAAACAGTTTATTAGAAGGTATATTTAAAGTATACAAACAAAAAGAATTACTTGAAGATGCTATTATTATTTACAGAACACAGAGAGCGCCGGAAAGAAGAGTCTTTTATGTTGATGTAGGTAACATGCCAAGTCACTTGGCAATGCAGTTCGTAGAACGTGTGAAAACGGAAATCCATCAAAGACGTATACCGTCAAAATCAGGTGGAGGCACAAGTGTAATCGATAGTGCTTATAATCCACTTTCAACAAATGAAGATTACTTCTTTCCGCAAACAGCAGAAGGACGTGGATCTAAAGTTGAAACATTACCAGGTGGTACTAACCTAGGTGAGATTGATGATCTAAAATACTTTACTAACAAACTTGTTAGAGGTTTACGTATTCCAAGTTCATACTTACCAGCCGCGGCACAGGATGAAGGACAAAGTTCATTTAACGATGGTAGAGTTGGTACAGCTTTTATTCAAGAACTAAGATTTAACAAATACTGTGAGCGTTTACAAAACTTGCTAGTAGAAGTTTTTAACCAAGAATTTAAAAGATATCTAATGGAAAAGGGCATTAATATAGATTTAGCTATGTTTGATATTATGTTCCAACCTCCACAAAACTTTGCTAGTTACAGACAAAGTGAATTAGACAATCAACGTATTGGAACATTCACACAGATACAAGCTATTCCTTTTATGAGTAATAGATATGCTATGAAACGTTTCCTAGGAATGTCAGAATCAGAACTTGCTGAAAATGAAAGACTATGGAAAGAAGAAAATGATGAAAATATTACAACTCCAACTAATGCGAGTGGAGAAATGAGAGGCGCAGGTATAAGTGGCGCAGGAATAGAGGCCGATCTTGGAGGAGCAGAAGACACAGTTCCAGAAGAGGGAGGAGAGGACATAACAGTAGGTCAAGGAGACACAGCGGCTCCTGATCCAGCAACAGCAGGGGCACCGGATACACCTCCGGCATAAATAGTTACATGATACTACGAGAATTTTTTTATTTTGATAAACAAACATTTGAACCTGTTGAAGACAAGTCCTATGATGCCGTTGATGACGAAAGTATTGTCAAACGTGACGACACGAGAAAAACTAGACTTTCATTAAAACAAATTAATAAAGCTCGTAAAGCGTCAGAATTCCATCAAGAAGAAAAAGATAAGGAACTAGACTTTATACGTCAGATGTACGGAATACAGGCACAACCAGAAGCCCTTTAGGAGTGTTTCATGACCGTAGCTTTCGTGATAGGCAATGGCGAAAGTCGTAAAGACTTAGACTTACATCCACTTAGAAATTACGGCAAAGTATATGCTTGTAATGCAGTTTTCCGACACTATCAACCCGATTATCTAGTAGCAGTAGACGTAAAAATGATACTGGAAATAAATCAACACAAATGGCAAATGGAAAACGAGGTATGGACTAACCCTAATAAACAGTACCACGGATTTCAAGGATTCAATTTTTTTCAACCTAGCAAGGGTTGGAGTAGTGGCCCTACAGCATTATGGTTGGCAAGCACCCATAAACATGATACAATTTACATATTAGGTTTTGATTTTCATGGTAAGGCTGACGACAAAGGACAGCGTACTAAGGTAAATAATTTGTACGCAGGAACACACAATTACAAAAGATCAGGTGAACCAGCTACGTATTTTGGCAACTGGGAAAGGCAAACTGCTTCTACTTGTGAAGCACACGCAGGAACTAAATACATTAGGATAGTTGAAGACGGTGACGATTTTGTACCTAAGCAATTGAAGAAAGTAAGTAATTTATCTCATATCACATTAAGTGAATTTAAGAGATATTATGATTTTTGATACCAAGATGTCAAAAAACCCCGTTTTGACACCATTTTCCACGTATTTTATAATAAAAGTGTAAATATTACTGACAGCCTTACACCATTAACATGACAGGAGAAACAAATGGCAGATCAATCAAAACTAGAGCAAATGCTCGAAAAATTAGTTAACAATGATCGCGATGGCGCGGATTCATTGTTTCACGAGTTTGTAATCGAAAAATCACGTGGCATTTATGAAAAAATGCTAGAAGATGATCTTAAAGATCTTGAAGTAGACGAAGCATCTAAGAAAAAAGATGACGAAAAAGATCACGATAAAAAAGACAAAAAAATGAAAGAAGAGTCAGACGAAGAAGTTGACGAAGCTTCAGATGATGAAGAAGTTGACGAAGCTTCAAATGATGACGAAGAAGTAGACGAAGCATCAGACGAAGAAACTGACGAAAATATGGAAATTACACCAGAAGCTGACCCAATGGGCGGCGATGCCTCTGACGATATGATGAAAGATATCGAAGCAGACGGCGATGATGGTGATATGGACGGCGACATGGGCGGCGATGAAGAAGAAATCGAAGACCGTGTAGTTGATCTAGAAGATGCTCTTGATGACCTAAAAGCTGAATTTGAAAAAATGATGGCTGATAAAGGTGGCGAAGACGACATGGATGACATGGACGATGATGCCGCTGATATGGATATGGGTGATAAAGAGAAGGAAGATGAAGCATTTATGCCAACTTCCGAACTTAGCGGTGAAGAACTTCCAGTAGAAGACATGGAGCCAGCATACGAAGGCAAAAAGTCACAACAGGAAGTAATGCGTGAATATGTTAATAAAGTTGCTATGCCTAAAGGCGAAGACAACAAAGCTAAAAGCCCAGTAGCAGGTGCTAATAATATGGGTGGAACAGCAAGTAACATAGCACAAGGCGGCGAAGGTGATACAAAAGGTTCAGGACAAACTCCTAAAATTGAAGACATGGGGAATGTTAACAAACCAGGTAACACTAAAGCTCCAAGCATGAACAAAGCTAATGGCCACGGTGCTGAGAAAAAAGGCGCAGGCGAAACAGGTACTGATACTAAATCACCTATCGGTAGCTAATTGAGGACTAAAGGGTAGATGTTAAACTTAACTGAAACGCTATCATTCGACCAAGCAAAAATGGTCGTGGAGCAAACCGAAAATAAAGATACGGGTGGTAAGGACTTGTATCTTAAAGGTATTTGCATCCAAGGTGGTGTACGTAATGCTAATCAAAGAGTATATCCTGTGAATGAAATCGGTAGAGCTGTCAACACGCTCAACGATCAAATACAAGGCGGATATAGTGTACTTGGTGAAGTAGATCATCCAGACGGACTCAACATTAACCTGGATCGTGTATCACACATGATAACTGAAATGTGGATGGACGGACCAAATGGTTACGGAAAACTTAAAGTAATTCCTACCCCGATGGGACAACTAGTAAAAACAATGCTGGAAAGCGGAGTTAAAATAGGTGTTTCATCTAGGGGTTCAGGAAATGTAAGTGAAGACGGAAGCGGAGAAGTTAGCGAGTTTGAAATTATAACTGTTGACTGTGTCGCACAACCAAGTGCTCCGGGAGCATATCCAACTCCCATTTATGAGCATTTGATGAATACAAAACATGGCTACAAGGCATTCAATATGGCTCGTGAGTTAAAACACGATGAAAAGGCACAAAAGTATCTAAAGGACTCGTTGGTAAACATTATCAGCGGGCTCAGCAATTAGGAGAAACAAAATGTTAGATGCACTGAAAAATCTCTTCGAAAACAACGCTATTTCAGAAGAAATCAGAGCAGAAATCGAAAAGGCTTGGAACGATAGGGTAAATGAAAACCGATTACAGGCGACAGCAGAGCTACGTGAAGAGTTTGCTCAAAAGTATGAGCATGACAAGCAGACAATGGTGGAAGCTATTGATAAAATGCTTGAAGACAGACTAGGCGCGGAGATTACTGAGTTTGCGGACGATCGTCATAAACTAGCTGAAGCAAGAGCAAAGTATGCAGTAGCAATGCGTGAAAACGCAGATCTATTGAAGAACTTTGTTGTTGGCCAACTAGGTAAAGAAGTAGGCGAATTGCACGAAGACCAGAAGGCTATGGCAGGTAAGTTCCAAAAACTTGAAGATTTCATTGTTGATTCTTTATCAAAAGAAATCGCAGAGTTCTACGAAGATAAAAGAGATTTGGCAGAAACAAAAGTACGTTTAGTACGTGAAGCCAAAAATCATCTAGCTAAAGTTAAAGGCAAATTCATCAAGGATGCGACTACAGTTGTAGCAGAAACAGTTGAAAAAGGTCTAAAGAAAGAGATCGGACAACTTAAAGAAGATATAGATTCAGCTCGTAAGAATGACTTTGGTAGAAAGATTTTCGAATCTTTTGCTAATGAATACTCACAGAGCTATCTAAATGAGAAGTCAGAAACTGCTAAACTACTTAAAGTTGTAGACTTGAAGGACAAGCAATTAGCAGAAGCTAAAGTTAAAGCTAGTGAACAGAAAGCACTAGTTGAATCTAAACAGCAAGAAATTGCTAAAGTAACTGATTCAGCTAAGAGAGCAGAAGTCATTGGCGAACTTATTGCTCCTTTGAATAAGAAGCAAAAAGAAATCATGACAGATTTGCTGGAATCTGTACAGACAGTTAAACTAAAGTCACAGTTTGACAAGTACATACCAAGCGTAATAGCAGGTGATAAACCAGCGAAGGACACCAAGGCGACGTTAACAGAAGGCACAGAAGTTACAGGCAATAAAGAAAATAATGACATAGATGCAGGTTCGTCTAACACAGATAATGTGATAGACATTAGAAGACTTGCAGGATTAAACTAAGGAGAAAAACATGTCAGAACTACTAGAAAGTCGCTGGCAGGATACGAAAACTGCACTTCTAGAAGGCCTCGAAGGCAATAAAAAGTCAGTTATGGGTGTTACATTAGAAAACACTCGTAAGTACTTGGCTGAGGCCGCAACAGCAGGTGCATCTAGTGCAGGCAACGTTGCTACACTAAACAGAGTGATCCTTCCAGTAATAAGAAGGGTTATGCCTACGGTTATCGCTAACGAATTAGTTGGTGTACAACCTATGACAGGCCCTGTGGGACAAATCCACACACTAAGAGTAAGATATGCTGACAGTATGGCATCATCTGCAACAGCTACTACAGCAGGCGAAGAGGCATTAAGCCCATTCAAAATTGCTGAGGGCTATTCAGGTGCTGGCGATGCGGCTACTTACAACGACAAAACAGCTAACACAACAGCTTCTTTAGAAGGTGTAGCTGGTAAGAGATTGTCAATTCAGATCTTAAAGCAAACAGTCGAAGCAAAAACCAGAAAGCTATCAGCTAGATGGACTTTTGAAGCGGCTCAAGATGCTCAAGCTCAACAAGGTATTGATATCGAAGCAGAAATTATGGCGGCATTGGCGCAAGAAATTACTGCTGAAATTGACCAAGAGATTCTTTCATCTCTACGTACTTTGGCTGGAACAGTCGAAACTTACGATCAGGCGGCGGTAAGCGGTACAGCAACTTTCGTTGGTGACGAACATGCGGCATTAGCTGTTCAAATCAACAGAGTGGCAAACTTAATTGCGGCTAGAACAAGACGTGGTGCTGGTAACTACGCAGTGGTATCACCATTTGCGTTAACATTACTACAGTCTGCTACAACTTCAGCGTTTGCAAGAACAACTGAAGGTACTTTTGAAGCTCCAACTAACACTAAAATGGTTGGTACACTTAACGGTGCGATGAAAGTATACGTAGACGCTTATGCGGCGGATAGTACAGAAGTATTGATTGGATACAAAGGTTCAAGTGAATCTGATGCTCCAGCATTCTACTGTCCATACATTCCGTTAATGTCAAGTGGCGTTGTATTAGATCCAAGCACATTTGAACCAGTAGTGTCATTTATGACAAGATATGGTTACATTGAGCTATCTAATGTGGCATCATCACTTGGTAACGCGGCTGATTACCTTGGCGCAGTAGCAATTACTAACGGCAACGTATCATTTAGCTAATACCTAAACGACGACAAATTTAAAAGGGCGGCTTATGTCGCCCTTTTTTTATGGATTTTGGTAAACAAAATACAAAAAAAGTGTTGACAAATGCTTTTTTCTCTGTTATATTGTATACATAAGCTAGAAACTTGTAGCTAGAGTTTTTAAATAGTGCAAGGAAGAGGCGTTTACCAGAGCGTCGAACTTGACTAGTTAGGGGTGGTACCCAGGCTTGGTAGTAGAAATACGCTGAGTCACATCGCTCTCCCGAGCGGAACTAGGTTCCCTGGTTATCAGAATGGCATCTGTGGCGAGGGGTTGTAGGTATAACCGAGTCCTACCTATTATTGCTTATTTTAAAAGGTGTGCAAGGAAACTTGTATACCTTTTTCCTTTTGTGATAAATACAATGTCTAAGAGAGAACCTCTAAGATGAGGACTTATGCTGTTTAACCCACAGCGTAGACCTAGAACGTCTAACATAAGGAGAAAAAAATGGGAAGACCTATTAATAAAAAGCACATTGGTGATGGAGCAGGTAAAATCCAAGTAACTGCGGTTAAATTCGCGGCTGGTGGAGAAATTACTACTGAGTCACATATTGTGTCACAACGATCAACAAGAAAATTCATCGTTACTGATGGAACTAAAACAGAAACTTGTACACTTGTTAACAAATCAATCGGCGGCTTAGGTGCTAGTGAATTCTGCATCAACGTAACTGACAGTGATGGTGTTACAAAACAAGTTACCAAGTTAATGAACAGAAAAATGCAACTTGAAGGTGCTTCTAACCATAAATGGGCTAGATCATCAACAGGTACATCTGAAGCAATTGAAAAAGTTATTTCAGGTGCTACAGCGGCAAATCCATGTGTTATTACAGCAACTGGACACGGCTTCAGCAACGGAGATAAAGTATCTATCCGTGGCGTAGTTGGAATGGTTGAGCTAAACACTGAAACTGCTTACACAGTAGCTGGTAAGACAACTAACAACTTCCAATTATCGGGTGTTAATAGTTCAGGCTTTACAGCATACGGTTCAGGTGGTGTAGTTACTAAAGCGGCGGCTGAAAGCGGCGGCATTGTAGTTGACGCACAGGCATCGTAAGATAAGATATAAATGTTGTGGGGGCAAGTTCCCCACAACAATTTAAGGAATTATAAATGTCAAAGAATTTAAATGTAAACAGCGGTAATTATACCATAAGAGTAGCAGACGGTAACACTATTACATTAGATACCGGAACTACTGGTACTACTACCCTAACCGGTAACTTGACTGTTTCTGGTACCACTACTACAGTAAATTCTTCTAATCTAGCACTAAAAGATAATATCATAAAAATTAATGATGGCGAAACAGGAAGTGGAATAACATTAAACACAGCTGGATTACAATTTGATAGAGGAACACAACAAGATGCGTTGTTCTTATTTGATGAACAAACATCACATAACGATCCTGTAACACAAACTGTAAGAGCAGGTACTTTTACGTTTAAAGATAACGCAGGTGCCATTAGAGGAATACTTACAAACAGTATAACAACTGGCGGCGGAGATTTATATCTCATAAACAGCGGTACTGGAGTAATCAATGTTAGTGGAACAAACAATTACGAAACACAAGTAACAGCAGATGATGATATTCCAAACAAGAAATATGTAGATGATGCTATTACAACAGGTATTCAAACTATCCAAATTACATCTGTAGCTAGAGGAAACACAGCAGTAAATCTTTTTGATGATAGTTTAGATGACAGCATTAGTGCTATTAGATTTACAGTAGACGGAAACGAAAGAGTCTTAATTAAAAATGATTCTACAGAAATTGAAAATGTTAGTTTTCAAGATAATTTAATTACAACAACATCTAGTGGAGCAGATCTTACTTTGAGTAGTAATGGTAGTCCATTTGTTAAAATTGACGGCTTACTTAGGTTACCTATACAAGACGATAGTTCAGCGGTAACTTATTCACCAACTCATGTTGCTGTATATGCTAAAGATCCTGATAAAGGAAAGACAGGAGTTTGGTACAAAAACAAGTACGATCATGAGGATGAATTGATAAGTACTAATAGATCACTACTTTATAGTATGTTATTTTAAGGAAAGAATATGGCGATTGTAAATAAACAAATAGGTTTAACAGATACAATAATTCATACAGTACCTAATGGAAGCAGACACGCAATTACTACTTTGCTTATCTGTAATAAGGCGGCGGTAGATACAGGAGGATCAAATGATACTTCTGTGGACCTACATCTTATACCAAACGGACAAGCAAAAGGTAATGCTGACCCAAACGCTAACCAAATTTTGAATGATTTGGTAATAGCAGGAGCAGACACTTTTACTTTTGATACTGAAAAAATTGTTCTTGAAGGAGGAGATAAAATTGTTGCTGTAAGTCAATCTCCGGCTAACCTAATTGCTACAGTAAGTTATTTGGAAGTGTAATGAGATTTATTAAAGCACAAAGAACATCTCGAGGAATCAATGCCGATACAAAAGGCTTCAATATTGATGCTTTAGGATTGGCCACAGTTAATACTGACAAAGCAATTATTCCACCCAAAGGTGATCAAAATTCTAGACCTTTTACACCTGTAGAAGGAATGTTAAGATATAACACTGATGTTACAAATTTTGAAGTATATCAAAATAGTGCTTGGAAACCTATTAGATTCAAAGAACCTATTACTATTACACAACAAAACCTAGGTAACGGTAACGGAACAGAAACAACATTTGGCCCGTTAAATTCAGGAGATAGTTTTTATCCTGTACCTATTTCAGAAAATAATATACTAGTTACTATTGAAAACGTTTTTCAATTAGCAACAACAAACTACACTCTAGTACAAAATCCATCTTCAGGACCAGGTGCTCCATATGCCGCAGGTTGGTACCTTGTGTTTGGTACTCCTGTACCTACAGGAAAGCCAGTACAAGTGCTACATAACTTCGACAAGTAATACAATAAATACACTTGTTAATTCGAGGGAAATAATATGGTACAAGTAGCCCGTATAGCTGGTCAGCTTTTACAAGACAACTTACAACGTGAACTTGCCGATTTGGCATTTGACACTGATCTATTGGTTGTAAAAAGAGATAATACTCTTGGAATTAATACAACAACAACTCCTAGAAATTTAACAATTAACGGTACAATGCGTACAGCATCTGGAACATCGGATCCAGATATTATATTTGGTAACAGTTTAAGTGTAGGAAATTTAACATTAGCTACTACGGGTATATCAACACCAAGTGGCAATGTAGAACTAAAATCAACGCATCCATCAGGATATATTAAAACAAACGGAATAGGTAGTTATAACTTTGCTGTTAGAGATGACGGAATTAAAGCATTACAAACCAATGGTGGTGTAGGATTAAGATCAGAAGTTTATGACGGACAAACAGCAGTATGGAATGCCAATGGCAATTATGGAAACTATTGGTACCCAGGTCCAATTAATTCTGCTAGTTCACTACCAAACGATGGCACAAGGTTATACGATATCGCAGACTCTATTAGATTAAGAGGAGCTCCATTTACAGCAGAAGAACTTGAAGTATTTGACTGGGACAATGACGGAGATATTCAAGCTGATGATGTTTTAAAAACTGGCACATTAAATACAGCATATTCTAGTGGAACAGCATTTCCTGCTTCAAGAACACTTGCCGATCATCCTAGACCTGACAAATTAAAAGCATATATAGAATCTGTATTACCTAGAAGTGCTCCTAGAAAATTACAACTTACAACTGGTGGAACACTTACAGTAACAGGTAACGTACATGCTACTGGCAATATTACATACGGTGGTACAAGTATTACTATTGGTGATGATTCAACAGATACAGCTAAATTTTTTAGTGACTTTCATAATGATATAGAACCAGATCAAGATAATGTTTTTCATATAGGAAAAGATGATGACAGTACTGGTGGAGCAAAGAGATTTAGAATTAATGTTAATACGTTGGTTGCAGACACAGTACAAGCGAACGGATTGATTTATCAAGGAATTGAAGTTTCTAAAAACGTTGGACTTATTTTTGTATCTAATGGTAATGGTAAAGATACCAATGAAGGAACAAGTCCAGGAGGACCTTTTGCTACAATCACTAAAGCGTTAAGCATAGCAAATGAAAATTCAATAATTTATATCTATCCTGGAACGTACCAAGAAGCATTTCCAATGACAGTTCCAAGAGGAGTAACGATCCAAGGTGATAATATTAAAAATGTAGAAATTATTCCTACATCTGCTACACAAAGCAATGACTGTTTTAAACTCAATGCTGATGCTACAATAGAAAATATTACAATAAAAGATTTTTATTATGATTCAGGAAATGATAAAGGATACGCTTTTAGACTAGCAGACAATTATACAATAGGTATTATTAATCAAGAAATAGGTAGATCTCCTTACATTAGAAATTGTACAGTGATTACAAAAGGTACTACAACATCCGCATCAGATCCTAGAGGATATGCTAGTGGTGACGCTGGTAGAGGAGCAATGATAGACGGTGGAGTTGTACAACAAACAAGTAGGTCAGCTAGTATGTTATTCCACGCTGTAACCTTTATTACGCCAGGAGTTACAGGACTTGTAGCTAAAAGTGGAGTAAGAGTTGAATGGTTAAACAGCTTTACATATTTTGCTGAAACAGGACTAAAATTAGAACAAGGCTCAGGAAGACTACAAGCTGATAATACAACTGCTTATGGTTGTGAACTTAGAAGTATTGCTAGTGCTAACGTATATGGTAACAAAGGATTAGTAGCAGACGGTGCCGCTAATCTTGCGTATTTGATAAATCATAATTTTGCGTACATAGGAGCAGGAAAAAATGTCACTAATGATAATACACTTACTATACAAGCTAATGAGGTTATTACGACAAATAATGCTAAAGCGTATTACACAACACAAGATCAAAGAGGAAATTATAGAGTAGGAAATAACTTTTTAGTTGACTTAGAAAATGGTAGAACAAGTTTTGATATTGAAAGTATATTTGCTTCTAATTCTACAGTAAGAATAAAAGACGATAACGGAACAGTAACATTGTCACCAGGTCAGATAGCAATGGATAATATATACATCCAAGGAAACACAATCGAAGCTACAAGGTCAGCTTTAGATTTTAATAGTACTGGTACAATTCAATTTCAAGACAATGTAACAATGCCGAGTACTACTATGACAGGTAATTTTACTATAGGTGGATCTTTAAATACAATTGGTAATTCACCAAGCGATACAGTTGACTTTAATACTCCTATTAGCCAAGCATTTATACCAGGAGATACCGAAGGTCAAAAATTAGGTACACCTACAAATAGATGGGCCGAATCAAACACGGTATCTGCTAATATAAACACTATAACAATTGGAACAGGACAGATTAGCACAAATGAAACTAATGCTGATTTAAATTTACAAAGCACAGGTACAGGAAAAATTAAATTTGATAATGTTAGATTCAAAAGCAATATAGTTGATTCAAGCACAGGTGATCTTGTTTTTAAACCAACCACTGAATTAAAGATTGATGCTACAGGTGAACTTAGATTACCAAAAGGAGAAACAGCCCAACGTCCTTCCACACAAGGTGGAGTAAGATTTAACACAAATTTCAACGGCTTTGAAGGAACATCCGTAAGCGGATCTGTTAGCTTACAAGGTATATATGATTCAGACAGAGATACTTATTTAGATTTGTCAAACAATCAATTTAATTTTGTAACAGCAGGACAAACTAATCATACTCTTAACGGAACGTTACTTGAAAGTAAAGGATTTAGTTCAGATCATAAATTATCTATAGATGGAAATGTTGTGTCTACTGATCAACAAGATGGAACATTCCAACTTAAATCTAACGGCACAGGTAAAACAGTTATTGGCGATTTACAATTTCAAGAAAGTAATTTGTTTAACGATTCAAACAGTAATTTTATTTTTAATTTAACAAATAATAACAATCAAGCATATCTAAAATTTGATAATGTTAACGGATTAATTCCTCCATCAGGAAATACTGCCCAACGTCCAACAAGTCCAGAAGTTGGTAATACTAGATATAATCTACAACTAGAAAGAGTAGAAACTTGGAACGGAACTAGCTGGATAAATGCCGCAGGAGAGGTTGAAAGTATACTTTCCGGTGACGTTGAAGAATTAGCCTATTTATTCAACCTTATCTTAGATTAATTACATAATTCACATAAATAAGTATAATGCAACAATAGCAGGCCAAGCTGTTGCAGTACAAACTGTGGTTAGCCGGCAAAGAGCAAATGCTGAGAATCGGGCTAGTGGGACAGGATCCCCGTATTGAGGAGTAGACATGGCAATCGGTCGCATATCCGGTCAGCTCTTGAAGTCAAATCTAACGCGAAATGGCGTAGATTTAGCTTTTGAGACAGACCTTTTATACTTAGATGTAACAAATCGCAGGATCGGCGTAAAGACAACATCACCTCAATATCCATTAGACATTCAAGGCGTAGCAAGAGTTACAGATCTTGAAATTACAAATAACACATTCCAAGTAGGTAATATTACACTTGACGGTTCGTCAAACACAATTTCTACTTCGGCACAAGAATTTAACATCGCAACAGCTGATAATACTATTGTAGGAAATAGAGTATTAGTTGGTGACTTAGAAATTAATAACAACTTCATTGAAAATACAAACACAAACAGCGACTTGTTTATTAGAGCTAACGGTACAGGTACTGTTAATATAATTGGTAATACACAAGTAAATGGTAATTTACATGCTACTGGAAATATTTCAGCAGATGGAAATATTACACTTGGAGATGCTGATACAGATAGTATTTTCCTTAACGCAGATATTGCTAGTGATATTATGCCTGATGCTGACAACACTTATGATATAGGTAAAGCTGGTAAACGTTGGGCAACTGGTAGATTTGCTAACGTGACTACTAACACATTAACAACAAACGATCTTGACTTTGGAAGTATAGACTTAATTTCTGTACCAGGAAATATAATTTATGTTGCGGCAAATGGTAGTGATACTGCTACAGGAACTCATCCGCAAGATCCTGTTTTAACAATTTCGAAAGCATTACAACTTGCTTCACTAGGTGATACAGTATACATTTACCCTGGACAGTTCCAAGAAGCATTTCCTTTAAACGTTCCTTTAGGAGTAACTGTAAGAGGACATAGTTTAAGATCAGTAGAAGTATCTCCTACAAGCGGAACGCAAAGTAATGATGCTTTTGTATTACAAGGTGATTCAGCTGTTGAAGATTTAACGATAAAAGATTTTTATTATAATTCAGGAAATGATACAGGTTACGGTTTTAAATTTGCTAGTAATTTTAGAGTATATTTAAGATCTCCTTATGTGAGAAACGTAACTGTAATTACAAAAGGTACAACTACTTCAAATACAGATCCAAGAGGATTTGCCGCAGGTGACGCAGGAAGAGGTGCGTTAGTAGATGGTAGCGTAGCCAATGCTGATTCAAGAGAAGCTTCTATGTTGTTTCATGCTGTGACTTTTATTACTCCAGGGCAAACAGGATTAAAAATTACAAACGGCTCAAGAGTAGAATGGTTAAACTGTTTTACATACTTTGCTGACAAAGGTATACATATTGTAGACGGTGCGGCAGGGTTAAAAGGTGATGGAAAAACAAAAATAAAATATAGTGGAATAAGTGGATCGGCTCCAGGAGCAGGTAACACTATTACTTTATTCAATGCGGCTGGTACACAGTTAGCAACAGCTACTATAGAATCTGTATCAACTAATGAAGTGATTATCGATGGCAAGCCTACTGGATTTATTACACCTCTAAGTAGAGCAAAGAAAACTATAACAGCAATTGGAAATGCTCAAATAGTTACAACAGGTGCTATTAAGTTTGGCACAGGTATGGGATTACTAGACGGTACTGGAGATAGATTTAGCATTACAACTTCGTCAGACTTTGGGTTTGGAACTGGAGACTTTGATGTTGAATCATGGATTTACATTTCAGATGATACAGGAACAGAAACATTATTCGACTTTAGAGCAGGAAGTGATACAGATAACGGACTACATGTTTACTTTGTTGATAGAAAACCAAAAGTATATATTGGTAACACAGAGATATTAGCACCAAATGTAACTCTTACAAACACAACTTTTTATCATGTAAGTGTAACAAGAGTTGGTACAACAATAAGTTTATTCATAGATGGATTATTACAACAAAATACTACTAACAGTACAGACTTAGGAACTACAAAACCTTTAATTATTGGATCTAAGTTTGATGGTAGCTCAAGTGATTGGCAAGGTAGAGTCGACGATATAAGAATTAGAAAAGGCACAGGGGTAAGTTCAGCGCCTGGCTCAGCTCCAACTGCGGCAAAAGTTGTTGATCAATATACAGTTTTAAAACTAGACTTTGACGGAGATAACGGTAGCCAGTCTATTGTAGATAATGATACATTTATTCAAGATATAAGATTTAATAATGGTGCTACAGCAACAGCATTAACTTTAATTGATCAGTCCGACTTTGGAGGAGAAATTAGATCAATTGCTAGTGCAAGTGTTTACGGAAATTATGGACTATATGGTGACGGACCAGGATGTATTGTTTATGCGATTGGAATGAATTTAGCTTACATTGGTACAGGTAAAGACGTAACAAATGATACAACACAGGTCATACAAGCTAACGAAGTTACAGCATTAAACGGAGCAAACATTTATTTTAGTACAGTTGATCACAAAGGTGACTTTAGAGTTGGAGATTTATTTAGAGTCAATCAGTCAACAGGTGAAGTTACATTTACAAACGCAGAATTTTTATTTAATAATAACCAAGGTATTACTTTTACTGACGGAGTAAACACTACAATTATTGACGGAACTAAAGTAGAATCTGGTGCTATAAGAATTACTGGCAATACAATATCAAGTACAAGTGGTGACATAAATTTAAACAGTTCGTCAGGAACTATCAACTTATTAGACAATGTTGCTATAACAGGAAATTTAGATGTTACTGGAAATGTTTCCGTTGGTGGAAACATAACATTAGGTGACGAAGCTACTGATACAATAGATATCCAAGCTAGAATAGCTAGTGATATTGTACCAAGTGTAGATAATACTTACAAATTAGGAACTAACTTATTAGCTTGGTCCGAATTAAATGTAGGTAAAGTTGTTGTTGACGATATTACAATAGATAACGACACAATCCAATCTACAGGAAGTGATGGAAGTATTAATCTTGTTCCAAACGGATCAGGAAAAGTTGTTATTGATAATTTAAAATTTGATTCTAATATTATTTCTAATGATGGCGGAGATATTGTTTTAGATCCTAGCAGTGAATCTGTACAGATTGACAGTACAGGAGCACTGGTTTTACCTAAAGGAACAACAGCTCAAAGACCAGGATCTGCTATTACTGGAATGATAAGATACAATACAGACACAAACGTCTTTGAAGCATATGACGGACAGTGGACTGAACTAGGTGGTGTATATGACGATGATAGAGATACTTATATTACACCAGAATTAACACCTGGTGCTGATGACGATACAATACGCTTTTATGCTGGTGGATCTGTTGTAGCAGACGTAACAGCTAATAGATTTGATATTAAAAAATTAGAAGTAGATGATATATCTGTCTCAGGAAATACTCTACAAACTATTACAACCAATCAAAACTTGGTTCTGACAGCCAATGGTGGGGGTTATGTATCCATAGAAAACTTCAGTTTTAATGGAAATCAGATAACTAATACTATAGACGGTGCTGTTACTACACTGAAACAGACAGGTACTGGATATTTTAAAATTGACGGTACTGGTGGATTTGTGATACCTGTAGGCACAAACGCTAATAGACATCCAACTCCTGTAACAGGAATGATGAGATATAATAGTGTTGCTGACAGAGTTGAAATATATGACATCGGTGGTAACTGGGTATCAGTTGCTGGTTCAACTGGTGCTGTTTCGTTTAATGATGCGGAGGAAATAGCTATCAAACTTGCTTTGACAATTTAGGATAAAAAGATATGGCAACAAATTTTAGAAATATAGTAGGAAAAGAAATAGGAACGCAGAGGGTAGCGGTATATACTACACCTTCAGCGACTAGTACTACAATTATAGGAATGAATATAGCAAACTTAACTGATTCAATGGTAAGTTGTACACTTGAATTAGGTGATGAAGCAAGTTCAATAGGAACATTAATAAGGAATATGCCCATAGCACCAAACACGGCAATGAAACCAATAGGCAAAGGTGAAAAAATTGTTATGGACGCAAATAATGTTTTATATGTAACCGCTGATCAGACAGCATCAATTGATGTTATCCTCAGCATAGTGGAGATAGTGTAATGGCTGATACATTTTTAGGACAAAGCATTACTGATATGGTTGCCCAACTAGATCAGAGATATTTTTATGGATTAAGAAGGACTGCTGACGGAGAATTATTTATTGCCAAAGTTGATCAACTTCAAGCAAACGACAGTATTACTATTAACAAAGAAGGTGATCCGGCACAAAATTATGAGGATTTCGAACAAGGGCAAGATTTTTACGAAGGAAAAAATGTAAATCATGAAGTGGTATACACAAATCTAAATTATGAACAATTTAGATGGGATAACAGAAATATTAATTATTACGTAGACGATGGTGGTAATCTTGTTGCTAGAATTAACGAAGGGTATACTTACCCTACAGGAGTATAATAAATACATAAAAGGTTGAGAAAATGGCAGATTTTAAGTTAAGTAGAATTAGATTTAATTGGAAGGGTAACTGGTCCGGCGGTGCTGATTATATCGTAGATGATATGATCCATTACAATGGATATACCTATGTAGCACTAAGAACACATACTTCAGCAGATTTTTATAATGATCTAGCAGGAACAGATAAAACACCCGCTCAACCAAAATGGAAAAAACAATCAGAAGGCGTCAGCTGGAAAAAAGATTGGAGTACAAGTACACTTTACTCTGTAGGAAATATTGTAAAATACGGTGCGTCAGTTTATCAATGTACTGAATCACATACTTCATCTGGTACACTAGCATCAGGTACAGACGGACTTGTTGCTGATATAACAAAATGGACATTAGTTGCTGTTTCGTCAGCTGATTGGAAATACAACTGGACAGTAAGCACACTATATAGAATTAATGACCTTGTTAGATACAACGGTAAAGTTTACAAATGTACAGCCCAGCACGTATCTGCTGTAACTATATTACTAGGACTAGAAGCAGACCAAGCTAAATGGACAGTATTATCAGACTCGGATACTTGGAGAGCAACTTGGGCAATTGGAACAAGATATAAAGTTAATGATATTGTTAAGTATGGTGGTATTGTATATAAATGTATCACAGGACATACTTCAGCAGACAATACTGCTTTAGGCCTAGAAGAAGATCAAGCTAAATGGGAAATACAAATTTCCGGAATTGAATACAAAAGTTTATGGACCGGCGAAGTACGTTATAAAGTAAATGACATAGTCAAGCGTGGCGGAAACTTAATGAAATGTATTGTTGGTCATACAGCAACTGCAGGTGATAACGGATTTCAAACAGATTATGCTACAAGTAAGTGGAGCATATATCTTCCAGGAACTGAATACGATAGTGTTTGGGATAATGGTGTTTATTATCAGTCAGGTGACCTAGTTCTTTATGGCGGATATATTTACAAAGCAGTAACTTTTAACACAAATAAACCACCAAGCCAATACACTGGTGACTGGAACTTAACTTTTGAAGGATACAAATTTAGAGGTGACTGGAACCTAGCAGGATCAGAAGATAGTGCTGATATTAATTACTTAACTGGTGATATTGTTAGACTTACAGGTACTTTATATATTGCTATTCAAGACAGCACAAACTTACAACCAGACCAGTGGCCAACATATTGGGAAAAACTTGTAGATGGTAGAAACTTTAGAAACTTCTGGGAAGATAACACAGAATATTATCAAGGCGATATTGTAACTTGGGCTGGTACAGCGTATGTTTCACTCAAATATCATCGTTCAACTGAATCAGCATCTAGACCAGATCTTGATGTAGAACAACCAGATAACGATTACTGGAAGTTAATGATTCTAGGTAATAGAACAAACAAACTTGCGAGAAAAGGTGATCTTAAGACATTTGAAGATCAAGATTCTACAGCAATTGACACACAAAGATTAGCTATTGGGCAAGACGGTGCCGCTTTAATTTCAACAGGTACAATGCCTGCTTGGGACTTAATTGATTTAGCAAACAATGTTTATTATGTATCTACTGATGGAATAGATGATCCAGATAGAGGTGGAACATTAAACGCACCATTTAGAACAGTGAGATACGCTACACAATATCTATTTTTAGACGAAGTGAATAGAGTAGGCACTGGAGCAACTATATCAGTTGCGGCAGGAGATTACAAAGAAGTACTGCCAATTAGCTTACCAGCAAAGGTAGCGTTAGTTGGAGCAGAACTAAGATCAACAAGTATTAGTCCAGCCCTTAACGGAATAGATGTTGTTTTAGGACCAAGAAATGCTAAAGGCGAACAGACAGCTTTAACAATTCCTACATTGAACGAAAGAAACGATATGTTCTATGTAAGAAATAGTTGTGGTATAAGAAGACTTACTTTAAGAGGATTGACTGGCGTATTAAGTGTAGCAAATACTTACGGAACAAAACGCCCATCAGGTGGAGCATTTGTTTCTTTAGATCCAGGTACAGGTTCTTCAGATACTGATGTTTGGATTGCTAGTAAGTCAAAAGCATACTATACACCTTCTACTGCTACATACAATCCAGCAGACGGTGTGTTTACAATGACATTACCTACACAACAATATACTGTTACAGATGCTACATATGATCCAAAGTCAGGAGTAATGGTAGCTACAATAGGAAATCACACACTAGACGTAGGAGAAACAATTAGAATAGCTACAGAAAGTGTTTCATTTACATGTTCTAAAGACAATTATACTTCAGTTCATGCTTATCCAAGAATAAGTGATCCAGCGGCTGGAGCAGACATAAGAATATTTGATAAATCTGCTACAACTATTTCAGTAAATGTTGGTAAGAGTAAAGATACAGATCAATATACACATAAATTTTCAAGTGCTACTAACAACGGTATAACTTGGAATCATAATTTAAAAGTTGGTAATTCAATAGCGATTGCCGGCAATGCTTTTACTTTTACTTGTACAATGGACGGAAACACAGCACAGAAAACATATCCAAGAGTAACAGACCCTGCTTACAATCAAAAATTAGCAATTACAGCGGTAACAACTACATCGTTCACAGTGAATGTAGGAAAGTCTAGTGCTAGTGATCAATATGCTCATACTTTTGTATCAGTTAATCCAGAATCAGTTAGCTTTGAAAGAATATCTGCGGGACGTTCACCTTACATTCAAGGTGTAACAACTATTGGAGATAATTGTGTTGGAATGAAAATTGACGGAGCATTACATAACGGCGGAAACAGATCAATCGTTGCTAACGACTTTACACAGGTATTAAGTGATGGAATTGGATACTGGGCAACAAATCTAGGACGTTCAGAGCTAGTGTCTGTGTTTACATATTACGCACACATAGGTTACCTTGCTGAAAACGGCGGAATAATGAGAGCTACAAACGGAAACAACTCTTACGGAGACTTTGGTTCAGTAGCAGAAGGATTTGATGCTAACGAAACACCACAAACTGCGACAGTAAACAACAGGGCAACGGAAGCACAAGTTGATAATATCTTTACAGATGGTTCACAAGTACTTGCCTTAGAATATACTAACGCAGGAGAAACATATAGCAACGCAACAGCGGCATTTACACAAGTTGCTGGAACAGGATTATCTGTATATTGGGAAGAATTTAGACAAGGAGCTGTTAACAAGATTGAATTAGAACTACCTGATGATAGTACAAACATTGGTGGTAGAGGATTTCAATTTGCTACAAACAATGCCCAAGCAGGAGATTTAACAAGTATTACATTATCTGCTTCAGAGTCAAGAACAGCATCGCAAATAAACGGTTCAAGAATAGTTATTACAGAAGGTCCAGGAGGCGGACAATATGGTTATATTGTAAATTATAATGCGTCAACAAAAGTAGCACAGGTTTATAAAGACAGTACAGGTACACCAGGATTTGATAATTTACTTGCTGGTAAAGTTAATGCTACAGCATTAGGAGCAACAACAGTATATGCTATAGAACCAAGAGTGACTGTGTCAGCACCAACATTTACTGTTTCAAACAACAGTATTCAAGCAGGTGCTCCAGACGTAGGTTACAGTGATACTTTAGGACTTTGGTATTACGGAATAACTGGTACTGATGATTTTTATACATCAGCAGATGGAAGTGTTTGGACACAAAGACCAACATCGGGTAGTAATATTACAGCAAAAAATTACACAGCATTTTCTAAGTCAGGTCCAATATTAGCGGCCGTGGCAAATGCTACCAATCAATTAGTATTTTCAAATGATGGAGCAACATTTGATACTTCAACATTACCAGCAACAAACAATTGGTCAAGAGTACAAATAGGCGGACTTAATGATGATGTAATTATGGCGACTGGAAATAACAATTCAGATATTTACGTTGGATCATTAGTTACAGCAAGTGATAGTACTGTCGTAACAGGAACTTGGTCAACCAAAGCACTTGGAACAGGAAATAAAAATTGGGTAGGATTGGCTTACGGAGCAGGCAAATGGATTGCTATTGCTACTGACGGAACAACAGTTACATCAGCTGATAACGGAGTATCATGGAGTTCAGGAACAGCAGTAACACCAGGTGGATCAGAAGAATATACTGATTTAGTTTTTGGTAATAATGCTTGGGTAGCATCTATGAAAAATTCAGATAGAGTTATATACAGCGCCGACGGATCAAACTGGTACGATGCGGCATTACTAGGAGACTCTACAGCTAACGCATGGAAAGTTGGTTACACTCAAGGAGCTTTTGTTTGTGTAAATGAAAATGGAAATGCTTTAGAATCAGGTGACGCACATAACTGGAATGTCATTACAACAGTAAACAATTTGACAGCTATAGTAGGTGGCGTTGCTTCTAATACTCCGACTTGGATAGGTGTAAGACAAAGCACAGGCACAGGAAATATTATTACGGGTGGTAAGAAAGCATTCGCAAGAGCTGTAGTTGCTACAAATAAAATTAGTCAGTTCTTACTATATGAAGTAGGTAGTGGATATGATACTTCAAGTCCTCCTACAGTAACAGTTTATGATCCAGAAGAAACAGGAGAACCTTATTATACAGTTACAGTAAGAAATGGCGTTATAGGACAACCTACTTTTTACAATAGAGGAACTGGATATGCGACAGCAGTTATAGCAATCACTGGTAACGGTTATGCTGAAGCAAAACAAACAGGAAATTCAATGGTAATTACTGGAATAGATCTTGTTCCAGGACCAGGAGCAAACGTTGTGTTTACAGGAGATGCGACAGTTTACAGATTAGTTAAAGTAACTAAGACAGAAGGATCTGCTCCTAATAGACAAATTACATTCCAAATATCTCCAATACTTACAAGAGCAACAGCACCATTACATGGTGTAACAGCTACTATAAGAGAAAGATATTCACAATGTAGATTAACAGGACACGACTTCCTAGATATTGGTACAGGTAACTTTGCTAATACAAATTATCCAGCACTTTATATCGCTGGACAAACCAGTGTAAACGAAACTGAACAAGCAAATGAAGTACGTGAAGCCAATGGTGGTAGGGTGTTCTACACAAGTACAGACCAAGATGGTAACTATAGGGTAGGTGAACTATTTAAAGTTTCACAGGCACAAGGTGGTGTGACTCTAAGTGCTGACTTCTTTAACTTGGAAGGTTTAGACGAAATTAGATTAGGTGGTATTAGTGTAGGTGGTACACAAGCTGTTATTAGAGAATTTTCTACAGAAACTACTTTTGTAGCAAATAGTAACAATATTATACCAACAGAAAAAGCACTGAAATCATATATTGAGAATAGATTTACAGGAGGTGGATCTAATCTGTTTACAAACGCACTTACAGCGGGACAGATTAAGCTAGAATCAAGGACTATATCCAACACAGCTGGATCAAATAATCCAAATGCGATGGCAACAATTTCACCTAACTTTGAAATTAGGGGGTCGTTAGGCGGAGGACTAGCGGCACTTAATATGTTCTTTTCATCAAGAACTGAAAGAGATGACTTTAACGGATAATGATAAATATGTATAATACCAAGAACGGAGCAAAAAATGGCAGAATTTAAACTAGGTAGAATTAGATTTATCTGGAAAGACAACTGGGTAGCTTCTACTGCATATCTAAAAGATGACGTAATTAGATATGGTGGAAGAACTTATGTTTGTGTTACTGGACATACAGCAGGTTCTAATTTCTACACTGATATATCAAACTGGAACAATTTCAGTGACGGTACTCAATGGAAAAGTGATTGGAGTGCGGCAACATTTTACAAAATTAATGACATCGTAAGATACGGTGGTATCATTTACATTTGTAACAGTGGACACACAGCACAATCAACACTAGAAGCTGATCAATCAAAATGGGATCAGTTTGCTACATCAATTGACTGGAAAGATAATTGGGTAGCTGGAACAGTTTATAAAGCAAACGACTTGGTAAAATATGGTGGAAACATTTACATTTGTAACACTGGTCATACTGCCGCGGCCACTAATGCACTTGGACTTGAAGCTGATATTTTAAAATGGGACCTATTCTCCGAAGGTCAAGATTGGAAACAGAACTGGGCTATAAACACAAGATATAAAATTAACGATATTGTAAAATATGGTGGAACTTTATATGTTTGTAATACAGGACATACTTCAAATGCATCTGCGGCAAGCGGACTTGAAGCCGATCAAGCAAAATGGGATTATTTAAATAAAGGAATTGAATATTTAGGTGAGTGGGCAAATAGTTATAGATACAAAATTAATGATGTTGTATTATATGGTGCTACTCTTTGGATTTGTACAACACAACATACTTCAGTTGTTACAAATGCAGATTCACAACTAGGTACACTTCAAGCAGATATTACAAACTGGGAAAAATTTGTTCCTGGATTGGAATTTGAAAATACATGGCAAGGTGATGAAAGATATCAACCAGGTGACTTTGTAACTTATGGTGGTAATCAATACGTAGCAAATCAAAATGTATACGGTGATGTTCCTCCAGCAAGTGCTAAATGGGATCTTGTAACATCAGGATTTAATTTAAGAGGCGACTGGGGAGATGACTCAACAAACCAAGAATACAAAGTTGGTGATGTTGTAAGACTAGGTGGTTATACTTATCTTGCTACAGCTAACAGTACAGGACAACGTCCACCCAACGCAACTTATTGGTCAAGATTAAACCAAGGTATTGAGTGGAAAAATACTTGGACTACAGCTACATTATATGATTTAGGTGATGCTGTCCGTTACGGATTAATCAGTTATGTTTGTGTACAAGCACATACTTCTGATACAGCAAAAAGACCAGACAACGACTCAGCAGGTGCTTTTTGGAATAACCTAGCGTCAGGTGCTGAGGAAAGCACAATTACAACACAAGGTGACTTATTATACTTTGGTGGATCAGGTCCAACTAGATTACCAATTGGAGCAGACGGTCAAGTATTAAGTGTATCAAGCGGTGGCATTCCAGAGTGGAAAGACTTTGGTGCTGTACCAGATGTATTTTATGTTTCAACAGGAGTTGGTACAGATAATCCTACTCCAACAAACGGAACTACATTAGATAGACCTTGGAAAACAATTAGATACGCATGTGATCAAATTGAAAAAGGTGCTAAGAATCCTAATGCTGTAGGATTGCTAGAAAAGAATAGAATGTTTATAGCATACGAAACTGCTAAATGGGCTAAGAGACAAATTATTACTCAAACAAGTCCGTTCTTTATTGGATTTGCTTTTGATGAAGCCAAGTTCCAAAGACTAGCAGGATTTGCTTTAGATGCGATAACAGTTGATTTAAGAAGAGGCGGAAACGTAGAAACACGTAGAGCCGGACAGGCAATGAAAGACAACATAAGTGGCGATTTCTTTGATACAGGATCAGAAACACAAAACGTTGCGGCATTGAATCATGTTATTTCTTTATGTAGTGATGTTATTACAAGTGCTACACCATCCGCTGATTATCAAGCATTAGATGGAATAGCAGAAGCTGATAGATATTTACAAACAAAAGATGCTACATTGACTGCAGAGTCAACTGCTTTATCTACATTAACAACAAATATGGCAGTAATTACTAGTTCTATTACACTTGGAGCAGGTTATGCTCTTCCAACGGAAGTAAAACTACACAAAGTATTACTTGTAAAAACAGGTACTTACAAAGAAGTTCTTCCAATTAGGGTTCCAGAAAGAGTTGCTATAGTTGGAGACGAATTACGTTCAACTAGAGTAGAACCAGCAGGACAATTAACTAATTCGGGTGATACTACGTATTCATTAGCTGGTATTCTTCATATGAAGAGTATACTAGATGATATCATTGAAGGTACTGCTATTACACGTCAAACAGGAAATACACTTACACAAGATGTATCAAAACCAAATAGTACTTCAGCTGTATCAGCTATTGTAACAGAATTATCACAAGAATTATATGATAAAATTGATTATGAAGTAAACGGTGCGTCAGGTGATTCTACTGCTCCTACTATTAGAGGATCAAATACAAGAGTAGATGACCAAGATAAATTTGCTGGTGTAAGAGCTATAATGATGAATAAAGATTTTATAGCAAGAGATGTTACAAAATATATTGCTGTAAACTATCCTTCATATACTTTTGATACTGCTCAATGTGAGTCAGATGTTAAAAACTACTTGGATGGATTTATATTTGATTTAACATTTAGTTACAGCGAAGCTTCAAACTACGCTACAATCTATAACGGATTATATTATGGAAACAGCGTAAATGGATCTTTATTGGAAAACATGTATCTATTAAGAGATGCTACAGGTATTAGAAACCAAACACTAGGTGGATTAAGCGGAACATTAGGATCAGCAAACGCATATGGAACTAAACGTCCAACAGCAGGAGCATATTGTTCATTAGATCCAGGATGGGGACCAGACGATACAAGAGTTTGGATTCAAACAAGATCTCCATATGTACAAGGTGTAACAAACTTTGGTACAGCATGTATTGGATTAAAGATTGATGGTGATTTACATAATGGTGGTAACGATTCAATTGTTGCTAACGACTTTACACAGGTGTTAAGTGATGGTATCGGAGCTTGGGTTACAAACTTAGGTAGAGCAGAACTTGTTTCTGTGTTCTCATACTATGGACACATTGGTTATCTATCAGAAAACGGCGGTAAGATACGTGGTACTAACGGAAACTGTTCATACGGTGACTTTGGTGCTGTATCAGAAGGCGTTGACGGAAGTGAAACTCCAATTACAGGTGGTGTGAATAATAGAAGACTTGAAGCACAAGTTGGTAGAGCTTTAACTGATGGAAGTGCTATTATACATTTTGAATACACTAACGCAGGTAACAACTATACCAATGCTACTTACACAATCAGTGGTGCTGGATATGGTGCTGTTATAGCAAATGCTAACGCTGTAAACAATGGTATATTTGAAGTCAGACTTAGAAATCCAGACGATGGATCTACTTATAATACAACAGATGTTGATAACGACGGTTCATTAAATGATCCGGATGTTATTGGTGGTAGAGGTTATGTATCAAGTGAGAATACAGCACAGGGCGGTAACGCAACAACTATTATCCTTTCAAACACTGAAACAGCTAACACATCTAAATATGTTGGCATGAGAGTTGTAATTACAGCGGGAACTGGTGCTGGACAATACGCACAAATTACTGCATACAATCCAGGAACGAAAGTTGCCAACGTTGCTAAAGAATCAGATGGAACAGCTGGATGGGATACATGGCACTATTCAAATGGTATTCAATCTACTTTAGATGCTACAACAACTTATTCAATAGAGCCAAGATGTATAATTTCCGGCGGTGGAGGAACTGGAGCTCAGGTTAGAGCACAAGTTTCCAACGGTAGAATTACACAGTTTTATATTGTAAATCCAGGAAGCGGATATACAAGTGGTCCATCAATGTTAATTGTTGATAACAATGAAACTATTGAAGCACCATTTGAAATTAGAATTGGTAACGGAGTATTAACACAACCTACATGGACTAGTAGAGGTATTGACTTTGAAACAGCAGGTGCTACCTTAGTAGGTGACGGTTATGGAGATATATTCCAATCCAAGAACTTCTTAAATGTATACGGAATGACTGATCAACCAGAAGAAGGTTCAAATCTTGTGTTAGACGGAGATAGCAGATTCTTCAAGGTAGTGTTTGTAAGAGAACTTACTGGAAGTGCTGGAAACTACTCCGCAAACTTACAAGTTTCACCAAACTTAGGTGTAGAAAAAGCACCTATACATGGCACAAACATCAGTATAAGAAAACGTTTTAGTCAGGTTAGATTAACAGGACACGACTTCCTAGACATTGGTACAGGTAACTTTGCTAGTACCAACTATCCAGGAACACCTGCTACGCCTAATGACGCAAACGACGAAGTTAAAGAGTTTGGCGGAGGAAGAGTATTTTACACTTCAACTGACCAAGATGGTAACTTTAGAGTAGGAAGATTGTTCAACGTTGAACAGTCAACTGGTTCTGCGAGTTTGAACACAAGTGCGTTTAGTTTAGCAGGACTACAAGAACTTTCATTAGGAGCTGTGGGTCTTGGTGAAAGTGGAGCAACTATTAACGAATTTAGTACAGACGGTACGTTTAGTGCTAATTCTAACAGCGTTGTTCCGACTCAGGCGGCTATTATAACTTACATCAATTCACAAATTGGTGGAGGTTCAAGTAGTCTAAACGTTAACGCAGTTACAGCTGGTAAAATAAATATCACTGGAAACACGATTGGTACAACTGACAATTCGCAGATTACTGTCACTACTGGAATGAATTTCAACGGTGGTGTATTAGGATCTCCGGTTGCCATGTCGTACTTTTTAACAAGTAAAACATAATGGCTAAATATAGAAAAGAGGAGTAATAAATGGCAACAGGAGTATTAGGATCAAACGATTTATCAGCCGCAACTGATACAAGCGTTTACACGGTTCCGGCAGATACTTACAGCGTGGTAACTGTATCGTTTTGTAATAGAGGTGCTTCAACAGCTAGTATTAGATTAGCTGTAGCAGGCTCTGGTACACCAACGGCGGCAGAATATCTAGAATACGATGTATCTCTAGGACCAAACGGTGTATTAGAAAGAACTGGTATTGTGGCACAGGCTACTAAAATAATTGTTGCTCGATCATCAGCTACCAGCGTAAGTTGTGTAGTAATGGGTATCGAGACAGCTATACCGGCTACATAAGGATAGGAAAGAAAATGGGAAGACGAATTTCACTAGGTTCACCAGGTTTAACTATACCTTTTGGGAACACGGCACAAAGGACATCAAACGCGGGAGCAGGTTCTATAAGATATAACACACAAGTAAATGTGTTAGAACTTTATAACGGAACAAACTGGATTCCTGTGGGTGTTTTAAATGCTAAAACAGTCACAACTACGTATACAGCGGCATCTGGAGAACAGTTGTTTGTTGATACTAATGGTGGAGGCTTTACTATTAACCTACCTGCTGGACCAGCAGTAGGAGATGTTGTTAGATTTTTCGATCTAAGAAAAACATTTGATAGTAATAACTTAACTATTGGTAGAAACGGCAAACCAATTCAAGGTGATGCGAGTAACATGACTGTTAACTCAGAAGGCGCGGCGTTCGACCTCGTATACTCAGGTGATAGTTACGGTTGGCGTATCCTAACTGTATAATATTATTGGAGAGAGAACCAAATGGCAAGTTACGCAAGTTATAAGAAGGTTACATCAGAAGGCATACCAAACGGTGCCATTACTAGGAGTAAATTACAGCCTGGTGCGGGTGCTTGTAGGAAAGTGCAATACATTTACAACGAACGTGGATTACGTTGCCACATGTGTGCGAGACAAAGTGGTTGTTGTGAACAAGCAAATGGTAAATGCTGTTATTGGTGCGTTCCTAGTAACGTATACAAAGTAACTTTTGAAATATGGAGTGGCGGAGGCGGAGGCCCCGGACACACCTGTTGTAATAACTGTTCATTTGCTATTGGCGGATCAGGTGGAAATTACGCATTAAAGACTATTGACACAAACCCAGGATGTCAATATACTGTATGTGCTGGCGGAAGTTGGCCATGTGGTAAATCACATACATGCGGAGCAGGTATGGGATGTCGTTCATATGTAAACGGTCACAATCTAAGTAACTTTTGTGTTACAGGAGCATGTGGCGGTTGGATGTGTAATGGTGACGCATGGGGTCAAAGACATATGACTCACAGTTGTGCTAACTGTTTAATATGCGGAGTCTTTGGAGCAGATTTTGGTGGAATGGGAGCTACTGGAAGAAAAGCTGGAACTACTACTTGTAGATGTCATGGACAAACAG
>Ga0163179_10000171_pt1 | contig 44866 bp, 41 predicted proteins | sample AtlANTMetagenome_FD_109643 | JGI IMG/M metagenome (GOLD analysis project Ga0163179, IMG submission 109643) | Marine eukaryotic phytoplankton communities from the Atlantic Ocean - Atlantic ANT 2 Metagenome | ecosystem: Environmental > Aquatic > Marine > Oceanic | place: North Atlantic Ocean... | reverse complement strand
TGTTATTCAGTCAAAAATAAAAATCAGGTTATAGAAAAATTAAACTCTCTTAAAAAAAAAGAAAAGTTAGCTAATCATTATTGTTATGCATATATATTAAAGCCTGACAAATCCGAGTGTAAAGCTTCAGATGATGGAGAGCCATCTTCGACCGCAGGAAAACCAATACTAAACCAAATAAAATCGAAAAATTTAACCAATATATTAATTGTAGTAGTTCGTTATTTTGGTGGTGTAAAATTAGGCATACCCGGTCTAATTCGATCTTATAAGTCTGCTTCAATTAACGCAATTAATAAAACCAAAATTGTGACAAAAAATATTCAAGAAGAGTACCTTTTATTTTTCCCATATTCGTTCATGAATAATGTTATGAGAAAAATAAAAGAATGGGATTTAAATATTTTAGAAAGCGACTATAATTTGGATTGTACGATTAAATTTTCTGTTTCAAGAAAAAAAAGTGATTTGGTTTTTAATTTTTTCAATAAGCAAGAGGGCACTAAAATTAAATATGTTAAATCCGTATAATTAATAGAAATAGAGGCTCAAAAGCACCAAATGTTTTAAATAAGTATTGAATGATTATATTTATAAAATGAAATATGCTGTTATAATACTTCTTTTCTGTTTTACTTCATTGGCGTCATCTCAAAATGAACCGAAAAAAGAATTTTTTAAAAATGGTAATCTTAAATCTATTCTGTTTTTTGAAAATGATAGCTTTATTACTAAAACCTATTATAAAAATGGGCAATTAAGTTATCAAAAAACAGCATCCAAGCTTGAAACAAAAGAAAGATTTTTTTCTAAACAAGGTGATTTGGTTATTGTATTAATAAATGGAAAAGTAGAGTTTGTGGCATATGAGGGCGCTTTAGACGAATTTACAAGAAAAAATACGGTTAAAGACCCTGAAGAAAATCATCATGGCCACGGACACCATCATGGCCACGGACATCATCATGGCCACGGACATCATCATTAAATTTTATATTATGAAAAAAATTTTTACTTTACTTTTTATGCCTTTTTTAATTTTTTCTCAAATTGATTACAATACAGAAATTCAGCCAATTTTAGATTCAAAGTGTGTTAGTTGTCATCAAGGAGCAGCTGCTTATTATGGCGGCCTTTCTCTCACAAGTTATGATGAGTTAATAGAGGGGGGGTATACCGCAGGTGGTATTATTTCTACTGGATTATTAGAAGATTATATTACAACTGGTTACATGCCTCCTTATGGAGCCGGGAGTAGTTTAACTACTGAAGAAGTTGATATTATTCTTCAATGGATATCAGAGGGGGCGTTAGAAGAGGTTGAATCAACATCTATTGTAGAAAACATCATGTCAAAAAAAATTATTCACATAGTAGACTATATGGGGAAATCTTTAACGCCAGGGCATAATGGATTATGTATATATATATATGATAATGGTAAAATAGAAAAGAAATATAACTTAAAAGATAATTATTAAATGAATGCTAAAATGAAAACTAAATTGATTATTCTAGCTTTATGTTTGATCTCATGTGGAGAATCAGGACCAAGCGCTTGTGATTGTGCAGAAATGTCCAGTGATCGAATTAACGGAATGCTTGAAACTTTAACAAAGAGCCAAGAAGAACAAGATCAAATTAATGCAAATTGGGAAGAAAAACTGGCTCCATGTCAGAAAAAAATAGAAGAAGATGAGGGCTTTGAAAAAGAAATGGAGGCATGTATATTGAAACTATTTGAACTAGAGCTTAATGAAGACAATGAAAATAAAAATGAGAGATAAAAAACCTCTTTTTGAACAAGTTTATTTTTTACGGAAAAAATAACCTACTGGGAAAAATAACAATAAAAACAAATATTTCTTTGTTATTAAACCAATAGCCGTAATCATTATGGCCAAACACATAATCCAAAAATGTTTCTCTTTCATTTTATTTTTTCAAAAATAAAAACCTGCAAAAAGGCTTGGAGAAATTCCAATAAAACATTTCTGGCGCAGTTGTGTTAATTCGGTAATTCTGCAATTTCCTTTCGAAAACCAGACCCGCCCTAGCTACCACAAACATACACGCCAATTTAAATAAGTGTTAATTTCTCAAGCGTTACCTTTATGCAGGCTTTATTTTAATAGATTTATTTTTCTCTCTACCCAACCATCATCATAAATATACAATCTAATTTTTTCTTTACCATCTTCTTGTATATCTCTTCCTAAAATATCTGTTACTCTAATTAATTTTCTTTTTTGTTGGGCTTCATTTAAAGAAAGTCCGTCACAAGCATCACCAACATCATCAAAATCAAAATCTTCTTGAAAAGGATTATAATTCTCCGGGCAATTGTCTAACTCATCACACACATTATCTAAATCTGTATCCAATAAGCAATCTCCATTACAATCATAAAATTCTTCTGGATAATCACATAAAAAACCTCCCAAATCTTCATTTGCTAATTCATCATAATTACATGCCAATTCATCTGTACAACCATAAATAATATAATAACAAGAGCCATCCTCATCTGTTGCAAGTGGATTAAAATTATCTGCTTCCAAATCTGTACAACCTAAAACTTCAAGCTCATCACAAATTCCATCTTCATCTAAATCGACTAGGCACCCGCCATCACAATCATAATATTCCTCTGAATATTCACATAATACTCCCCCAAAATCTTCATTAGCTAATTCATCATAGTTACAAGCCAACTGATCTGTGCAGCCATAAATAGTATAGTAACACGAATCGTCATCATCTGTTGCCAATGGATTAAAGTTCTCTGCTTCTGAATCCGTGCAGCCTGGTATTTCTAGTTCATGACAAATGCCATCTCCATCTAAATCTATTAAACAGTTTCCGTCACAATCGTAATATTCCTCTGGATATTCACAAATACCACTAATTTCGTTAGTAGCATTTTTATCAAAGTTACAGGCTAAAGAATCCATACAACCATATATTATACAAGATCCATCATCTCCAGTAGCAGAAACTTCATAATTTGATGCTTCTGGATTTGTACAACCACATTCTGAAGCAAAAAAGCTAGAATAAGAAGGAAAATAGCCTGAATGATAACCAGGAAAATTAGTTTGTACACAAGAAATACTAGTCCCTATTATGGAGAAATTATTAAAAGTAAATCCTGATACGTCTAAAAAATTAAGATTTGGATTAAAGTCCAAGTTTATGCCCATTTCGATACTTACATTACTTGTCATGAATAAAGAAGTTAAATCTACTTGAGTAAGTAAATTATAGGAAACATCTAGATTTTGTAGATTGTAAAAAGCCTCTATTCCTGTTAAATCTTGAATATATGAACCCGACAAATCCAATTCATAAACATCTGAATGAAAACCTATTTGACCATCTATAACATTATCATAGCCCAATTGAATTAGTTTATTTTCAAAATTTTGATCTGGTATTGCTACCTGACAAAAACTTAAAACCGGAATTAATAATAAAGTGAGTAGTTTTTTCATTTTAATAGTTTTTTTACTGACCCATCATTGTACAGATTTATGTGTAGCCCATTCTGATGAGTTTCTCTTCCTAAAAAATCAATTGTTTTTACTATCTGGTTGTCAATTTTGTTTTCATGAATCTGTGAATTATTTTCTGCTTCAAAATAAAAAGGCCAAGAACAAACTATATAGCCATTTCCAGCAAAAAAGTTTTCAACCAAATGAATTTGACCATCTACGGGAAAATCTAAATTTTCTTGTTGAACTTCTAAATACCTAGGCTCGCTCATATTAGGTCCAAGGCCATATACATTTGCCGCATTATTTATATTTTCCAAAGCAATTGTGTCTCCTTGATTATTGGTAATCATTAATCCACAATACCCAAACCAATATTGAGTAGTATATTCCGTGTCTATCCCAACTTCAAAATTATTGTTATTAAAATCAATTAAATCAACAAATATAGAATCACATAAATTAATTTGAGCCATAGAAAAAATTGGCAATAATATATAAATCCAGTTTTTCATAAATTGTGTTTTAGGGTAAATAACACTAGCTTATTTTCTTTTTAGTCTATCTTCACTAAAGTGTAAAGGTAATAAATCTTTAGCTTTTTTAAATTTTAAAATTTTTGTTTCATTGAATAATAAAATTTCTATTGGTTCTTTTTGCTGCCCTTCATACTCCAATAAAACTTGCCTACACATTCCACAAGGAGCTATCGGCTCGCCTATGTTAAACTCCTCTGATTTAGTAGTGATAGCGATTTTTTTAATTTTTAAATGGGGGTTATTTGCTTTGGTGGCAAATAAAGCTACCCGTTCTGCACAAATACCACAAGGAAAGGAAGCATTTTCTTGGTTACTTCCAACAACATAAGATCCATCTTCCAATAACAAACTTGCTCCAACATTAAATTTAGAATACGGCGCATATGCTGTTTTTAAAATCTCTTCTGCTTTTGTTAACAACTCCAATTCTATTTTAGGCAAACTCTTCCTGTCTAGGATTTCATCAAAATAAATTTTAAATTCTTGCATAACTATAGTGTTACCTTATTATTTAAACAAATAATTTTTGTAAACAATAAAGTTGAAAGATTTTAATCTATATGTTGTTTGAAAGGTTTATTGAGCTAACTTAACATTCACTGCATTGATGCCCTTTTGACCTTCTGCTAATTCGAATTCTACTGAATCGCCTTTAGTAATTCTGTCTACACATCCTGTTGCGTGAACGAAATGTTCTTGTTCTGAACCGTCTTCTGTAATGAATCCAAATCTCTTGTCATCATCGAAAAACTTTACTGTTCCTTTTTTCATTGTAAGTAATGGTATTATATTATAACATAAAGATACATAATAATTGTTTGTTTTGTAATAAATTGAATTGTAATTATTTTTATTTAAAATAACTTAATCTCCAATAGCCGTTAATATTAAGGCTCTTTCGCCACCATTATTTCGGTGTTCGCATAAATATATACCCTGCCAAGTTCCCAGGTTTATTTTACCTGTTGTTATTGGTATTGTTAGTTCACAGCCTAATATAGATGATTTGATATGAGCAGGCATGTCATCGCTACCCTCATAAGTATGCTTAAAGTATGGTTCGTTTTCTGGAACAACTTTATTAAAATAATTCTGCATATCATCTCTAACGGTTGGGTCTGCATTTTCATTAATTGTAATAGAAGCAGATGTGTGTTGTAAAAAAATATGGAGCATCCCCTTTTGAATGTTTTTTATGTCTAAAAAATTCGATTCAATTTGTGAAGTGATTAAATGAATGCCTCTTTTAACCGGCTTTAGTATTATTTTTGTTTGGTAACTCTTCAATTAAAATTATTTGATAAAATTTTTTTTGCTTTTTCAAAATCATCATCTAATACAAAAAGATTCCTTTCATTATTATTACAAAAAGGATCAACCCAACCTGCTGTTAAATTAAAATAATAGGGGTGCTCTAATTTTGATTTTAATCCGTTTTCTTCTAATAATTCTTGAATCTGTTGTGCTTCAAAAAAATTAATAGTCATTAAAAATTTATATGACATACTTATAGGGCGATTAATTGATGATTAATAATCATTAGCCCAGATGAAGTCATAAAACTAATCTGAAATGTATATAATTCACCTGTGTTTAATCCGCCTCCTGGAGGTAATAAATTTGTTATGGTTTCTGCGTTTTGCGGAGTATAACTTTCTCCTATTTGATTTCCAAATTGATCAAAAACTTTTTGATAAATACCAAGTTGTATATAATAATCTAAAATTACTGGGTCTATAATTTCTAATTCTAGTTGATTAGTAAATACTGTATTAAAGTTTAAAATATACTGTGTTTCATCTAATGTTGTTGAGGCGCTCGGTAAATTAAGTGGTATTGGTGGTTGCACTGCACCATTGGAAAAAGTAACTATTAATTCTCCACCAACTATTTCAACTTGTTGAATAGAAACTCCATCTGCTCCATCTGCTCCATCTGCTCCAGCTGGGCCACTTGGGCCCTCTAACCCAATTCCCGCCGGTCCCTCCGGCCCTTGTGGTCCGGGATTTCCCTCTGGCCCCTGTAAACCCTGAGCCCCAACTGGGCCTTGCGAACCTTGTTCTCCTTGCGGGCCTGGGTTTCCTGGGTTGGCGCTTGTTTCAGCAAATAGTGCATATGGAACACTTTTTAATTGTGTGCTACCCATTAGTAAGTAATTATTTCCAGCATTAATATCAACCGAAACTTCTAGAAAATACGAATGGTTACCCCAATCTATATCTTCAAATGAGCCACTATAATTTTCGCCTCCACCTATTTCTAAATTCACTAAACCTATTGGTGATGTTTCTACAAAATGCTCTTCAGAATATACAACTGAACCAAAACTAGAATCCTCTAAAACCCTAATTAAAACACTAACATCTCTATCTGGCATAATTCCCCAGTTTACATCTCTTATAACTGTTTGATAAGAAAACGTATGCGGTGCTTGTGATACACATATTGTTGAAAACATGAATGCGCCTAATAAAATTAAATATGTTTTTTTCATCTGCTTATTATTTTAATTTTTGAATTTTAAATATATCTTTTTGTTGTTCGCCTATTACTTCTAAAACATAAGATCCTAAATTTAAAATATTTGTTTTTATTTGATGTTTTTTTGTATTAGTTGAAACTAGTTCTGAATAAATTATCTTTCCTGATAAATCCAAAATCTGGACCTGAACATACCGCCCCTCAAACCCAAGTAGTTCCAAATTTAAAATATCTACAGTTGGATTTGGATATACACTAATCTTAGTATACGAATCTTCATCAAGTGAGATAATACCCAAATTGGGTTGATGAAAACCTTGTGTTAACATGAAATTTTCAGAAAAAATTGTCTCTATAGCTATTTCTCCTAAAGTAAAGTCTGATTTTAAACTCACCATAGAATAGCCCTGCAAAGACCCCCCACAGCCGGTAACAACACGCGGATCTATATTAACACCATCTTGAGAAGAACCCAAGAAAATAATGCTAATAAAAAATATACATATATAGTTTTTCATATGTGTTTTATTGTTTGGTGAATTTTTTTACTACCTTATCGTTATTAGAAATCATTTCTAATAAATATTGGCCTTTTTTCAATCGCTTTATGTCAATTATATAACTATTATTGTTGTTTGTTAATTGATTTAATTCGTTTTTATAAACCTCTTTTCCTGAAATATCAAATATTTTAACTAGTGTATTATTGTCTGTAAAATTATTTATTGTAAAACTTAACTCTAAGTAATCTAATGCAGGACTGGGGTATAACTCTAAATTTTGAACGACTGACTCTGTAACGAATGAGGATTGGCCGGGCCCTAAATAAATGTTTTCATCCCCCTCTTCATAAGGCACATAATAAATAGGACAAAAGAACATTTCATCTGTTGTGAGTTCCCCCCAAGACATATCAAAATCATTAGTGTTGTCGTATTTGGCAATAGCCTCTATACGGGAACCTACTGGTATATACTGCATGTATTCTGGATAATAAAATCCCTGCCAATCAAAATCCCAATCTGGTATTTTGATAATAGGAATGTTTTCTCCACTAGGTGTTTCGGCGTAAACCTCCCACGACTTTCCCATCAAATGAGAATGTGGCAATATCCCTAATAAACTCCAAGCTTCTGGCAATTCACAATTTTGCTCCCCCACAATTACATTATCAAAAAACTGATAAGGCCCTGGGCCAAAAAAATCTAAAAATGGGTTTGAGTTAGAAAAATTTAAACACGCCTCTATTGTTGTTTCTGTATTTGCAGGAATATCTAAATCTAGCCGTAGCCACATTTTCATCTGAACCTCTCTTTCTACTTCTGATGCTGGTTTTGTAAATAAATTAATAGATGATTTGTCCCACTCATCTATTGATGAGGGCGCGTAATGTATTTGGCATAGTATATCTGCGCCAGCTGGGATTTTCATTCCTAAATTACCAGACCAAACAATTGGATTCATTCCCGGGGCATATCCACCCAAAAAAACATAGTCATTTGGGCTGACCCCCTCTAAATTAAATCCCCCAAAAGCCTCATAACCTAAAACGTCTGGTGATTCTGCGTCTTGTGAGGCTCCCGTTCCAGTAACATCGGCCATAATAAGCGCGTGGTGTACAGCTTCCCTATTATCAGGTCTAAACTCAATAGCTTTAATATATGTGTCTTCAGTAAAGTTGGTTGGAAAAACAAAAACACGATAATCATCTAAGTTATTTCCTTCAATAAAATATTCTTCTTCTAATTCAAAAACATAATCTGGTTCACCAATTGCAGACCCCTCGCTAAAAAAAGGTATTTCCGCCTCTTGTATCGGGTCCCCTTGAGGCATTCCATTGGACACCCAGTCAGATATAATTTGTTTTTCGCTATCAGTTAAAAAATGCTCATCTAATAATGTCGAATATTCTTGATCTGGTGGCCAGGGCGGCATATAACCAGATTGCGTGACATATTCTATCATATTACCTAAAGAGGCAACTTCATTATAATTAGTAAAGCTCATTGGGCCCGACTCCCCTGGTCTATGACAACTAGTACATTTATTATAAATAATATCCGAAACCTGTTCGAAGGTTTGAGAGTAACTAATTAAAGTCAGAAAAAGTAATGTTAAAATTAATCTAAACATAGTGTCCTTTTAATTTTTAAATCAAGCAACCAACAGCTTCTGTTTCAAAATATTCTACATTATTTCCTTCAAGAAGTTGTTCTAACACATCATAAAGATAGTTATTCTCTGCGGGACTCCATTCCCCAAGATCAGTATAACTATCATCTATCATTCCCTTATAAACTAAATTCCCATCAAACCTAATGAATACTTCAGAGTAAACAGTGGCGCCTAACAAAGATACCATTTCTGCATTATTATCATCTATACAATTAAATGGAATCGAATATTTTTCCACAAAATTAGCTATACTTATTTCATTTGACAACAAGTTTGGAAAATAGCCGACAAAAACAACAGAATCTGAAGAAAAAGTATCATGCGCATTTTTTAGCGGCAGTGTCATATATTGCGCAATAGGGCATGTTTCTGACAAAATAACAGACACCTCAATTAAGCTCTCTTTGTTTATATGATCCGGCGGAAGATTCACGCTTTTTTCACATGAAATGAAAAAAATAAATAACATTAAAATAAATCTTGTTTTTTTCATTAAAACCCTTATTGTTTGTTGGAGCTAACGAGGAGATTTGAACTCCTGACCTCTTCCTTACCAAGGAAGTGCTCTACCCCTGAGCTACGTCAGCCTTAATTAATAATACAAATTTAACTATATTGTTTAAATATAGTAATGAAGAAATACAAGGATAAGCAAAATAAAAAAATAAAATCTGAAATCTACCGTGTTTTAATGGAGGAGGGGAGGCCGTTAAATCACAACCAGATTCGTAAAAAAATAACAATTAAGGGGCAAAAGAAATTAGATTTTTTGAGTTTTCTCCAGAGTTTAGTCAGTGAAAAAAAACTACTTGTCAACGAAGATTTTAAATTTTATTGTAAAAAATCTGATTCTAAAAATACGGCTACGGGAAATTTAGAAATTGGTGATAAAAAAGAATTTTTTTGCCGATGTCAAAAAAGTAATAACCTGATTCATGTTCCAAAAAAGAATTTAAACAGATCATTGATTAATGATCTGGTATTAATCAAGATTTCTAGAAACAAAAAAGGTAAAACTTTTGGAAGGGTAGAGAAAATAATAAGCCGCTTTAAAGAATTTTTTGTGGGAACCTTTAGTAAAAAAAATAGCACATCATTTGTTTTGCCTTTAAACAGGGGGTTAAAAACAGATTTTTATATCCCTGTTGGAAAGTGTCTTAATGCAAAAAATAATGACCGTGTTATTGTAAGGCTTCTTGAGTGGCCCGAAGGAGCAAAGTGTCCTTTTGGCGAGGTTACAGAAATAATTGGTGTAAGTGGTGATTTTTCTTGTGAGTTAAAATCTATAGTTCAAAAACATAATATTTGTCAAGAATTTAGCCAAAAAACATTATCATATGTAGAGAGCCTGGACTGTAATATCAAAGATTCTGATTTATACAATCGTAAAGATTTTAGAGGGCATTCTTGTTTTACAATTGACCCTGAAGATGCCAAAGATTTTGATGATGCGTTATCAGTAAAGAAAATTAAAAAAAATATATTTGAAATTGGTGTACATATCGCTGATGTAAGTCATTATGTTAAACCTGACACCATGATTGATAAAGACGCTATTGAACGGGGTTGTTCTGTTTATCTAGCAAATCAAGTTATTCCCATGCTTCCGGAAAAGCTAGCAAATAAACTTTGCTCACTCAGACCGTTAGAAGAAAAGTTATGTTTTTCTATTGTTTTTAACATAAATAATCATGGTGAGGTTTTGTCAAATTGGATTGGTAAAACAATTATAAAATCAAAAAAAAGATTTACCTACCAACAAGCGCAAGAGACATTAGATGAAAAATCAGGAGATTTTTATACTGAATTATCTATTCTTGATAATATCTCGAAAAAATTAAGAGCCAGTAGAATACAAAATGGATCTGTGATTATAGAAAAAAAAGAAATTCTAGTTCAATTTAAGAACAAATTACCCGTAAAGCCATACTTTAAAAAATCACTTGAAACAAATCAATTAATCGAAGAGTTTATGCTATTGGCAAATCAATTTGTTTGCACATATTTTAATAAAGAGTTGGGAGGGGTTTATAGAGTTCATGATTATCCTGATTTTGAAAAATTACAATCTGCAACTGATTTTTTAAAAAACGTTGAGTTAAAGTTTAATTTAAACAGAAAAAATATAGCTCAATCAATTAATGATCTTTTAAAAATGGTTCAAAAAAGTGACCATAAATATTTAATTAATCAACTTGTTTTAAACTCCATGTCTAAAGCTCAATACTCCACTAAAAATATTGGTCATTTTGGCTTGGGTTTTGAAAACTATAGCCATTTTACATCTCCAATAAGACGGTACCCTGATATTCTTGTTCACAGGATATTAGATGATATTATATCAAAGAAAAAAAGGAAAATTTTAAATTTAGAATTTTTATGCCGTCAAGCGTCACAAAAAGAAAGGGGCGCTATTAAAGCAGAGCGAGACTATATGAAGTTCATATTACTTTGGCTCGTAAAAGATAAGATTGGAGAAGTGAAAAAAGCAACAATTACCTCAATAAAAGAATGGGGTGTCTATGCAGAACTGGATGACTATTTATGCGAGGGCATGGTTTCTCTATCATCACTAAAGTCGATCGGAAATTTTTATCACAATAATAAAAATGAGATGATAAATAAAATTAATGGAGAAGCCTTATCTTTAGGGCAAAAGATATCAGTAGAAATCAAAAATATTAATATGGAAAGGGGGCAATTGGACTTAATTATTATTTAACAACATGTTGTATATAGTTTTTTATATATGTTTTTATTTTTTGTTATCTTCCTGCGCCACAGTTGTGTCTCCTTCAGGCGGAGAAAAAGATATTTTTCCACCGAAAATATTAAGTTCTTATCCGAAAAATGAATCTGTAAACTTTAATGAAAATCAAATTATTATCAATTTTGATGAATACATTCAAATTAAAAACAGGTCGGAAATCAATTTTTTTCCTGAAATAAACCCAAGGCCAACAATAAAAACAAAGGGAAGATCAATTGTTATCAACCTTTCTTCTGGCTTAAGGCCTAACACCACTCATATAATTAATTTTAATAAATCGATTGTGGACCTTAATGAATCAAACCCTTTGAATGATTTTGAATATGTGTTTTCCACAGGGTCTTTTATTGACACGTGTAGCTTAAGCGGTTCAATCTTTAATCTAAAATCTAACATAAAGACAACGGACGCAGTAGTGGGGCTGTTTAAAAATGGCTTAGCGATAAATTATGACTCTTTAGTTCGAAAAACAAGTGCTAATTATTTTGTTTATTCTGATGAAAATGGGAATTATAACTTTTCTAATTTAAAACAGGGAGATTATTTATTATGTGCTTTTCAAGACTTGAATTTAAGTAACAAATATGAACAACCAGAGCCCGTTTCAATGCCTGTTGAAATTAATCTTGATAAAAATCAAATAATTCATATTCCTTTATTTATTGAAGATGAATTCTTAGAAAAAAATCCCTTGAGCTGCCTATATAAACAAAAAAAAGAAGATTCTTTAAATACAGGGGGTGTTAATTTGAATTTTGAAAAAGAGATTTACGAAGAGAATAAATATGTCGGTGAATTAATTTTAGGGGACTCTACTGTTTTTTGTTTTAACATAAATTCAAAGATTACACCAATTGATAGTTTATTAGTTGGAATTTATTCATTTAGAATGTTTGAAGATTTAAACACGAATCAAATCTGGGACTCTGGAAACATTAAAAAGTTAATCAACCCTGAAAAAATAATATTCTTCCAAGAACAAATTGAAATTAAAAAAGACTGGGAAATAGATGTTTTTATAAATTAAATATATGGAAATCCATATGTTTACTTTTTGATATTTGCCATTAAAAACTCCCTATTCATTCTAGCAATATTTTTTACTGAAATTCCTTTTGGGCACTGCGCTTCACAGGCACCCGTATTAGTACAAGCGCCAAAACCCTCGAGATCCATTTGGTTAACCATGTTTAAGACCCTATCCTCTCTTTCTACTTGACCTTGAGGTAGTAGGGAAAACTGTGAAACTTTAGCCGAGGTAAATAGCATGGCTGATGAATTTTTACAAGAAGCAACACACGCGCCACAACCTATACAGGTAGCTGAATTAAACGCCTCATCTGCGTTTTGTTTCGGTACTGGAATTGAATTAGCGTCTTGGGTGTTTCCTGATGTGTTAACAGATATGTATCCTCCAGCCTGTTGTATTCTATCAAATGAAGACCTGTCAACTATTAAATCTTTGATGACCGGAAAAGCCTTTGCCCTAAAGGGTTCTACATAAACCGTTTCCCCATCCTTAAACTTCCTCATATGTAACTGACAGGTCGTAGTTCCCCTCTCTGGCCCATGCGCAATACCATTAATAAATAAAGAACACGACCCGCATATACCCTCTCTACAATCGTGATCGAAAGCCACGGGCTCTTGCCCGTCATTTAAAAGCTTATTGTTTAAAAAGTCTAACATTTCTAAAAAAGACATATCTTCTTCAACCCCCTCCAATTCATAATCATGGATTTTTCCCTTAGTATCTTTATTTTTTTGTCTCCATATTTTTAAATTAAGTTTCATATACTTTATTATTTATAACTTCTTGATTTTAATTCCACAGATTCAAACTTTAACTTTTCTTTATGTAAAACTGGCGACATTCCCTTTCCTTTAAACTCCCACGCCGAAACAAAATTAAAATTATCATCATCACGAAGAGCCTCCCCTTCTTTTGTTTGATGTTCTTCTCTAAAGTGCCCACCACAAGACTCCTCTCTCTCCATTGCGTCTCTAGCAAAAAGCTCGCCTAACTCAAAAAAATCAGCCACCCTGCCAGCTTTTGCCAATTCTTCATTATAATCATATACCCCCCCAGGAACAAAAACATTTTTATAAAAATCTTCTTTTAATTTTTTTATTTCAAAAAGCGCGTTTTCAAGGTCTAATTTATTTCTAGACATGCCACACTTATCCCACATTATTCTTCCTAATTTTTTATGAAAATAATCAACTGGTTTTGATCCTTTATTATTAATAAAAGACCTCAGTTTTTCTAATACTTCTTTTTCCGCAATTTCAAACTCTGGTAAATCAGTAGAAATCTTACCAGTTCTTATATCAGATGATAAATAGTCACCGATAGTATATGGTAAAACAAAATACCCGTCAGCCAAACCTTGCATTAAAGCAGAGGCCCCAAGTCTATTAGCGCCATGATCAGAAAAATTAGCCTCACCTATTGCATAACAACCTGCAATTGTGGTCATCAAATTATAATCAACCCAAACACCCCCCATAGTATAATGAACCGCTGGATATATCATCATTGGGGTTTCATATGGGTTTTCATCTGTAATTTTCTGATACATTTCAAATAAATTACCATATTTCTGTTTAATTATTTCTTTTCCTAGCTTTTTAATAAGACTGGTATTATTTACGTCCTGACCCTTAGAATAAGCTTCTTCTTTGCCGTATCTTAAAATAGCTGATTGGAAATCTAAATACACCGCCTCTCCTGTTTTATTTACACCATACCCCGCGTCGCATCTTTCCTTGGCGGCCCTTGAGGCAACATCTCGAGGAACAAGATTACCAAAGGCGGGGTATCTTCTCTCAAGATAATAGTCCCTATCCTCCTCTTTTATATCGATTGGTTTTAATTTTTTTTCTATTATTTTTTTTACATCTTCTTTCTTTTTAGGAACCCAGATTCTACCATCATTTCTCAATGATTCTGACATAAGCGTCAGCTTAGATTGATTTTCCCCTGAAACAGGAATACATGTTGGATGAATTTGAGTAAAACATGGGTTCGCAAAATAAGCGCCTTTTTTATGTATTTTCCACGCGGCTGTTACATTACTGCCCATAGCATTTGTAGATAAGAAAAAAACATTTCCATAGCCCCCACTAGCAATTACAACCGCGTGAGCAGAGTGCCTTTCTAGTTTTCCTGTTACTAAATCACGCGCGATTATTCCTCTAGCCTTACCACCAACAATCACAAGATCTAACATTTCATGACGCGCGTACATTTTTATTTTCCCTCTGTTTACTTGTCTGTTCATAGCTGAATAGGCACCAAGTAGAAGTTGTTGTCCGGTTTGCCCTTTTGCATAAAAAGTACGCGAAACCAGAACGCCACCAAATGACCTGTTGTCTAAAAGTCCCCCATAGTCTCTAGCAAACGGAACTCCTTGCGCCACACACTGATCAATAATGTTTGTTGACACCTCTGCTAGCCTATGTACATTTGCCTCCCTCGATCTATAATCACCCCCCTTAACAGTATCATAAAAAAGCCTATAAACGGAGTCCCCATCCCCCTGATAGTTTTTGGCTGCATTTATTCCCCCTTGAGCAGCAATCGAGTGGGCTCTTCTAGAAGAATCCTGGAAACAAAAAGATTTAACATTATAACCTAATTCCGCTAATGTCGCTGAGGCTGAGGCCCCGGCCAAACCAGTGCCCACAACAATCACATCAATTAGTCTTTTGTTTGCGGGGCTTACTAAGTTTATCTTCCTTTTATGATTACTCCATTTCTTTTCCATATCACCATCTGGAATCTTGTTGTCAAAAGGAAAGCCCTCTCTATCATTAGGGTTCATTTCAAAAGCCTTTCTTAACACCTCTCTGTCAACCTTTTGGTTAGTTTGGTCTACACCGCCAGCTGAATTAAGAAAGTTTTGAATGGCGGCCTTTGATATTCTATGAACACCCCCAATTTTTGTAGAATCTATTTTTCCAGAAGCTATATGTCTCCGTATTGTTTTTTGTGAAACATTTAAAAACCCTGCCAACTCGCTAATACTAAACATTTTTAAATCATTGTCCATTATTGTCTTTTATTGTCTATTTTAAAACGAATATACGAAAATTTGATTTGAAGTTAATTTTTTGTCCACCAATGTCCTCTTTTGTCTTTATTCTTTTTTCATTTTTAGTGAATTATTGCGGTTGTTATATAGTGAAATATTGCTATTATAATAAAACCAATCGGAACTGAAATTGAGAAAATTTTAGCCGCCAATTTTATAGGCCCTCTTATTATTCCCATTGATTGAAGTGATGAAGAAAACCCATGAGATAAATGGAGCCCTAGTAAAATAAACGACGCGCAATATAACAGAATCTTCACAACTCCCCCAGAATAAAATTTTTCTTGTAATTCATGAAAATACCTGTTTTCATCTAATGGGTTAAACTCTATATACTTATAAATCATTTCCGGAACCCAAAAATCATAAAAATGCATAACCAAAAACGCTAAGATTACCAAGCCTGATATTATCATGTTTCTAGAAGCCCAGCTAGCACCATTTTTACCAGAATACACAACATAAGAAACTTGACGAGATCGCTGATTTAAGATTTCTAAATACATCCCCATTATAAAGTGAATCACAACCCCTAAAATTAAAATGGGCTGCAAAATAAACTGAACTATCGGGTTGTTTCCCATAAAGTGAGAAATAAAATTAAAAACTTTTCCGTCATCGGGGATTAAAGAGGTCAGGTTTATTACTAGATGTTGCGTTAAAAAAACAATCAAGAAAACACCTGAAAGGGCCATTACTAATTTTCTTCCAATCGAAGAGTTAAACATATTTAATAGGTATTTACTTTACAAACTTAATACAGAATAACAATAAAACAAGAATTTTTCAATTAGTAATTTGATTTAATAAATACTTATCTTTAAAAAATAAATAAACACATTATGGCGAGCGGTAGCTTATTCAAAAAAAACAGAAAAAAATTTTGCGAAAGAATTAAACCTGGTAGTGTAGCTATATTTCACTCTAATGATCAAATGCCAACTAATGCAGATGGGCTTATGCCATTTAGACAAAATAATGATTTATTTTATTTAACCGGCATTGACCAAGAAGAAACATCCTTAATTATTTTTCCTGACAGCAAAAATCAAGATTGTAAAGAAATTTTATTCATTAAGAAAACAAATGAAAATATTCGCATTTGGGAGGGCCACAAATTAACAAAAGAGGAGGCTGAAAAAAAATCTGGTATAAAAACTGTTTTTTGGAATAATGATTTTACAAATATTTTAAATGATTTAATGAGCAAGGTTTATTGTGTTTATTTAAGCACTAATGAGCACCCAAGGGCAAAAGTTATAGTGGAAACAAAAAATACTAGACTTGGCAATAAGATTAAAACCCTATTTCCAAATATGAAATTTGAGAAGTCTGCCCCAATAATGCATCAAATAAGATCCATTAAAGAAGGGGAGGAAATTAACATGATAAAAAAGGCTTGTGAGATTACTAGGGGGGGGTTTGAGAGAATTTTAAATTTTATTAAACCTAATATATATGAGTATAATATTCAGGCTGAACTAATCCATGAGTTCATTAATAATAACTCTAGGGGGTTTGCGTATGAACCAATAATTGCCTCGGGAAAAAACGCGTGCATTTTACACTACACAGACAACAACCAGTTTTTGCAAAATGGCGATGTAATTCTAATGGATTTTGGAGCGGAATTTAATAATTACGCCTCTGATTTAACAAGGTGTGTTCCTGTAAACGGGAAATTTACAGCTAGACAAAAAAATGTTTACAAATCTGTATTACAAATAATGCGCGAAGCTAAAAAGCTTTTAAAGCCAGGTGTTTTTTTACATGATTACGAAAAAAATGTTGGTAAATTAGTAGAAAAAGAATTAGTAGACTTAGGTCTTATTTCGATGCAAGATATTAAGGGCCAGGGCGCCAACCCTGCTTATAAAAAATATTTTATGCACGGAACCTCTCATCATCTTGGTTTAGATGTTCATGATGTGTCTGATGCCAAGGCGCCTCTTTCAGAGGGCATGGTTTTAACTTGTGAGCCTGGCATATATATTCCTGAAGAAAATTTAGGCGTGCGATTAGAAAACGATATTCTCATTTCCAAAAATGAAGCAATAGACTTAATGGATAATATATTAATTGACCCAGATGAAATAGAAGATGCAATGAACAATTAATGATACACATTAAAAATGATTCCATCCTTTTTCATTAATTGAAATTTTTTTACCAGCTGGACTTAGCATTATTCTTTCATTTTTATTATCTGTCATTTCTCCTATAATTGACAATCCTTCTATGCTGTCAATTAAGGGTTTTTGTTGAGGTGAAATAGTAAACAACAACTCATAATCCTCCCCCCCATACAAAGCGGCAGAAACATGATTTATATTAAAATCAATGGACGCGTTTTTAGTTTGATGATGGATGGGTATTTTAGATTCTATTATTTGGCACCCTAATCCACAAGAATTACAAATATGATTTAAGTCTGACGACAATCCATCTGAAATGTCTATCATGGATGTTGGTTTTATCTTTTTTTCTTTAAAATAATTAATTATTTCGGCCCTTGCCTCTGGTTTGATTTGCCTCTGTATTAAATACTTATATTCTGCCAATTTATTTTCAATTTCATTTATCGCTAATTTGGGGATTTTATGATCTGATAGGACCATTTTTTCTCTTTGTAAAATTTTTAGACCTAAAAAAGAAGAGCCCAGGTCCCCGGAAACAACAATTAAATCGCCCCTTTTTGCACCATCCCTATAAACAATGTTTTTTTGGTTTTGGAAACCAATTACCGTAACATTAACCACCAACCCCGCATAAGACCCGCTTGTATCGCCACCAGCAACATTTACTTTATAATTTTCTGCCGCTTTATTGATTCCTTCATACAAATCATCGATATCTTCCACGCTATATTTATTAGAAATACCTAGGCTAATTGTTATTTGTGAAGGGGTGGCGTTCATCGCATATATGTCAGACAAATTAACAACAACTGATTTATAACCTATATGAGACAAAGACATGTATGTGGTGTCAAAATGAATTCCCTCAAATAATATATCAGTACTAATTAATATTTCTTGGTCTTTTTGTGATTTAATAACAGCGCTATCATCACCTATGCCCCTTATAATCAAATTGTTATTTTTTTTGATTGTTTTTTGTAATTTCTGTATTAGGCCAAACTCTCCTATTTCTGAAATATTTGTTGTTGCTTTTTTATTTTTCATTAGTTGAGCATTATTCTTATTCTTTATTAAATTTAATGAATTGTTTTAACTATTTCTTTGGTATATTTGAAGGAAATTTTTTATATAATGTTTGAAATTACAGTTAATGCAAAAAAAAAGTTATTATCACTTATGAAAGAAGATGATTTTAAAAAAGCTTGTTTTGTCAGAATCGGCGTTGAAACAGGCGGGTGTTCTGGCCTTTCATATAAATTAAATTTTGATGAAAAAAAACAAGACTCCGACAAACTCATTGAAAGTAATGGCGTAAAGGTGGTTATTGATAAAAAAAGCTTTTTATACTTAGTTGGAACTACATTAAATTATTTTGGGGGGTTAAATGGAAAAGGCTTTGTTTTTGAAAACCCTAATGCTAATAGAACATGTGGTTGCGGAGAAAGCTTTTCACTTTAATAAATGATCAAATGAGCGAAGAACAAAACAAAACCTTAAAAGAAATTACAAAAAACAAATACCAATATGGTTTTGTTACAAAAATAGAAACCGAGAAGTTTAAACCCGGTTTAAATGAAAATACAATAAGATTAATATCATCTAAAAGAAACGAGCCTTCTTGGATGCTTGATTATAGACTAAAAGCTTTTGAATCGCTGAAAAAAATGACACCGCCAAATTGGGCAAATTTAAAGATTAAGCCTATTGATTTGCAAAAAATAATTTATTACGCGGCCCCAAAAAAACCAAAATATAAATCATTAGATGAGGTGGATCCAGAATTATTGAAAACATTCAATAAACTTGGAATTTCAATTGACGAACAAAAAAAAATTACCGGTGTTGCTATTGATATTGTTGTCGATAGCGTTTCGGTTGCAACAACATTCCAGGACACCTTAAAAAAACTAGGGATAATCTTTTGTTCTATGTCTGATGCAATCAAAAACCATCCTGATTTAGTACGTCAATATTTAGGCTCCGTTGTTCCACATACTGACAATTATTTTGCCGCTTTAAATGCGGCTGTTTTTACAGACGGGTCCTTTTGTTATATTCCTAAAGGAACAAGGTGCCCAATGGAACTATCAACATATTTTCGTATTAATGAGGCGGGGACGGGTCAATTTGAAAGAACTTTATTGATTGCTGAAGAAAATAGTTACGTTAGTTATTTAGAGGGCTGCACAGCCCCCATGAGAGATGAAAACCAACTACACGCCGCAGTTGTGGAACTTGTTGCTTTAAAAAAATCAGAAATCAAATACTCAACCGTTCAAAATTGGTATCCTGGCGACGAGAATGGCAATGGTGGTGTTTACAATTTTGTGACAAAAAGAGGGATTTGTTTTGATAGCGCTAAAATTTCATGGACACAAATTGAAACAGGGTCTGCTATAACCTGGAAATACCCATCTTGTGTTTTAAAAGGAAATAATTCGATCGGAGAGTTTTTTTCTGTTGCTGTAACAAATAATTTTCAACAAGCCGACACAGGAACTAAAATGATTCATTTAGGAAAAAATACCAAAAGTACTATAATTAGTAAGGGTGTTTGTGCGGGAAAAAGTAATGGTAGTTATAGGGGTTTAGTGAAAATCGCTAAATCTGCTGAAAACGCGAGGAATTTCTCTCAATGTGACTCTCTTCTAATGGGCCAAAATTGTGGCGCTCACACATTTCCGTACATTGAGTCAAGTAATAACAGCGCTATTGTAGAGCATGAGGCCACAACATCTAAAATAAGTGACGATCAATTATTTTATTGTAAACAAAGGGGTATTCCAGAAGAAGAGGCAATTGGGTTAATTGTAAATGGTTATTGCAAGGATGTGTTAAAAAAACTTCCAATGGAGTTTGCTGTAGAGGCTCAAAAATTATTAGAAATTTCACTAGAAGGTAGTGTAGGTTAAATATAAAATTATGTTGAAAATTAAAAATTTAAATGTTAGTACAGAAACTGATGTTTCTATTCTGAAAAACTTGAATTTAAACGTTAACCAAGGAGAGGTGCATGCTATAATGGGACCAAATGGCTCGGGGAAAAGCACATTGGCCTCTGTAATCGCGGGAGACCCAAAATATGTAATAAAAAAGGGGGGGGTGAGCTTTTTAAATGAAAACCTAATTAATCTTGACCCTGAAGAGAGGGCCGCTATGGGGCTGTTTCTTTCTTTCCAGTATCCTGTGGAAATCCCCGGAATTTCATTAAACAATTTTATAAAAACAGCACTAAATCAAAAACAAAAAGCGCTGAACTTAAAACCCCTTTCCGCAAAAAAAATACTTGAAAAAATAAAAGAAAACGCTGAGATTTTGAAAATTGATTTAGAATTTATCAAGCGATCTGTCAATGTCGGATTTTCTGGTGGGGAAAAAAAACGAGCTGAAATATTCCAAATGCTAATGTTACAACCGCGTCTTTCTATTTTAGATGAAACTGATTCAGGTTTAGACATTGATGCTTTGAAAATTGTTGCCAAGGGGGTTAATAGTTTAAGGAATAAAAAATCTTCCTTTATTATCATCACTCACTATCAGCGACTTTTAGACTATATAAAGCCAGATTTTGTGCATGTTTTAAGTAACGGTAAAATAATTAAATCTGGGGGCGCTGAAATTGCTAAAATGTTAGAAGAAAAAGGATATGATTGGATTTAAAAAGAATGTCAAGCCGAGATTTAATTTTGAAAAAGAGTCTGATTTTATATTAGATTTTTTACCTACAATTAAAAATGAAGACTGGAAATATACCAACTTAAAAAAATATATTCCTAAATCCATTTCTATTCAACCCCTCACAACTAAATGTAATGAGGCTTTATTAGGCAGTCTCAAAAAAAACGGACACGAAAAGTTGCCAAAAAAAAATGTGATTTTTTTTCTAGACGGGGTCTTCCAAAAAGACCTTTCTGATGTTCCAAGTGGAGTGAAAATTGAACAACTTAATGGGGTGGAAAATACCGTTTTATCGCTCTACCTAAATAAAACAGGAGCTAACTTTAACACATTAGAAAACAACTCATATTTGGGGTTTTCAAGTTTTCTAAAGAACACGCGGCTAGTTGAGCTTAATTCTTATTTAACTAACTCTCCTTACTTATTAACTTTTAAAAAATCTTATAAGAATACAGGGCGATTAAAAATAGTACATGGTTTTTCAAACCAAAACTCGTTTTTTAATCAAAACAGGTTGTTGTTTATTCTTGAGAAAGAATCAAATGTTTTGATGCATGAAGAAATAATTAATTTTGGAAAGGATGGGGCTGTTTTCAATATGGTTTCAGAGTTCGTTTGTTTAGAAAATGCTTTTCTAGATTTTTTCACAACTCAAAATGATTTAACACAGTCCTCTTTAATTAATACTATTTTTTGCACTCAACAAAAAAACAGCTCAAGTAATTTTAATGTTTTTTCTTTAAACGGAAGGCTGATTAGAAATAATATTTTAGTTGATTTGTTGGGAGTAGAAAGTAGCGCTAATGTTGTCGGAACATCGCTTGTTAAATCCTCTGACCACCTTGATAATTTTATAACTATCTCGCATTTAGTTGAAAATTGTAAAAGCAATCAGTTTTTTAAATCAGTATATGATGATTGTTCTTCGGGTTCTTTTTGTGGAAAAATTTATGTAGAAAAAGGGGCCCAACAAACAGAAGCTTTTCAACAAAACAACAATCTCATGGTGTCTAAAGCGGCTAGCGTTAACGCCAAGCCTCAACTAGAAATATTTGCTGATGATGTTGTGTGTTCTCATGGTTGTACAATAGGCGCGATCGACGAAGATGTTCTTTTTTATTTGCGATCAAGGGGAATTGAAGAAAAAGAAGCAATTAGTCTTTTAATTAGTGCTTTTTTAAATGAACTTATTTCAAACATTGAAAATGATGAAATTAAAATTGAGTTATCTAAATTATTTTTAAAAAACATTGATGTTTAATTTAAAAAACATACGATCCGATTTTCCTATTCTTGCAAAAACAAGAAATAACAAGCCCTTCATTTATTTTGATAATGCGGCAACCACTCAAAAACCAAAAGTGGTTATAGATAAAATTTGTGATTTTTATTCTAACTATAATAGCAATATACAACGGGGTATGTATTTTTTAGCTGATAAAGCTACATCTGAATATGAAAAATCAAGAGAAATTATTAGTAAGTTCTTGAATTCCAATTTAAAAGAGGAAATTATTTTTACCAGCGGCACCACGCACTCCGTAAACATGGTTGCTTTTGGGTATTTAAAAAAGTTAGTATCGAAAGGTGATGAGGTTTTAATAGGTGAAATGGAACATCATGCAAATATAGTTCCCTGGCAAGTCATCGCTTCTAAATTAGAATTAAAAATTATTCCCATTAAGTGTTGTGAAAATGGAAAAATTAAACTTGATGATTTAATTAAAAAAATAAATCCAAAAGTGAAGCTTTTAGCCATTCAACATATTTCTAATATTACGGGCCACGAAAATAATATTAAAAAAATTTGCTCTATCGCCCATAAAAAAAACGTGAGGGTTTTTGTAGATGGCGCACAAGCGGTCTCTCACAAAAACATTAACCTACAAGATTTAAATTGTGATTTTTATTCTTTTTCTGGGCACAAGTGTTTTGGCCCAACTGGTGTTGGTGTTTTGTTTGGGAAAAGGGAATTGTTATTAGAAATGGACCCCTTCTTTTTTGGAGGAAACATGATTAATAAGGTCTCTTTTTCTGAAAGTTCTTGGGGACAATTACCGCATAAATTTGAGGCTGGAACGTCTAATATCGCCGGAGTTATTGGTTTAGGGGCCTCAATAAAATACCTTTTGTCTTTAGGGTTCTCTGAAATTCAAAAAAGAGAAGGGTTGTTAATAGAAAAAATGTGGGCAGAATTATATTCGAATGAAAATATTATTATACAATCTAGCGCCCCGCCCGATTCCCCTATACTGTCATTTAATATTAAAAAGCTCCATAGTTACGATATTGGGAGTCTTTTAGATGAGATGAATATTTGTGTTCGAACGGGACAGCTTTGTGCACAACCCGCTATTAAAGCTTTTGATGTTTCTGGATTTATTAGAGCCTCCCTTTGTTTTTATAATACAGAAAATGAAATTGAAGAATTCATTTCTTCAATTAAAAAAATTATAAAAATTCTATAATATGTCACTTGAAACAAACACATCTAAAATTATAAAAGAATTTAGTTTTTTTGAGTCGTGGGAAGAAAAATACGAATATTTAATTGATTTGGGTAAGTCTTTGGGCCCGTTTCCCGAAGACCTTAGAAATGATTTTAATTTGGTTGCTGGCTGCCAGGCAAAAGTTTGGTTGGTTTGTAAAAATGAGCAAGGTAAGTTATTTTTACAGGGAGATAGTGATGCGATAATTACGAGGGGGCTTGTCGGCTTGTTAATAACTATTTTTAACAATTGTTGTGTTGATGAGGTTTCACAATCAAATAATTTTTTTTTAGAAAAAATAGGCTTAAACAAACACCTCTCGATGACTCGTTCAAATGGAATTAATGAAATGATAAAAAAAATACGCTTATATTGTTTAAATAATGGATAAAAAAATAGAATCTCTTTCGGATTTAATTATTAAAAAACTAGATGACATATATGACCCCGAAATTCCGGTTAGTATTTATGAATTGGGTTTAATTTATGATGTTAGAATAAGTAAAAAAATGGATGTGAAAATCATTATGACCTTAACATCCCCTTCTTGCCCTGTGGCCGAATCCTTGCCCGAAGAGGTAAAAAATGAAGTTAAAAAAATAGAGGGTGTGAAATCTGCAGAAGTAGAAATAACTTTTGAACCACCTTGGGAAAAAAGCATGATGTCTGAAGAGGCAAAATTAGAATTGGGATTTTTATAAGTATATGCAAAAACCAATAAGAAACAAGGTGGCTGAGGCTGGTTTAATTACTGTTGATCTTTTGGATTATATCCCAAAAGAAAACATAAAAGGGATTGATTTAAAAGATTGGCTAATTAATGGTTTAATTATTAAAGAACAGGACTTTAAAAATAAACTAGATAATTTTGATTTTTTTCCTTTTGAAAACTGTAATGTATATATATACTGCTCCAAAGATGTTATTATACCGGTTTGGGCATTTCTATTATTGCAAGTCAAACTAAACTCTGTTGCTAATTATGTTTTTTTTGGAACAAAAGCTGAGCTTAATCTAATTTTGTTTAAAAAATCCATTGATAACGACTTAGATCTTTTATCATTTAAAGGCAAGCGGGTTTTTATAAAGGGTTGTGGAGATTCTTCTTTACCTTTGGGTGCTTTCTCTATCGTTAGTGAAAAATTAACACCTGTTGTTAAAAGTTTGTTTTATGGAGAAGCTTGCTCTAATGTTCCTTTAATAAAAAATATGTAAATTAGACTCACTTTTTAATACATTATACTCAATAAATATGCACACTATGAAAAAATTTGCTTTATACTTTTTTTGTTTTTTAATTTCTTTCTCATCAATTAGGGCTGATGAGGGAATGTGGCTACCTATCCTAATTAACAAATTAAAAAATGTTGATTTAGAAAAAATGGGGCTGCAGTTATCTGTAGATGAATTATACAGTGTAAATAATAATTCACTAAAAGATGCCATTGTTAGTTTTAATGGCTATTGTACTGGTGAAATAATTTCAGACCAAGGGCTTTTGTTAACAAATCATCATTGTGGTTATGATGCCATTCAGAACCACAGCTCTGTTCAAAATGATTATTTACAAAATGGGTTTTGGGCAAAAAATAAGGAAACAGAATTAGTAAATCCAGATTTGTTTGTGGATTTTTTAATTAAAATGGAAGATGTTACGAGTGTGGTTTTAGCTGGCACAGACACCTCTTCTAACCCCCAGGCAAAAATTCAAGAAAATATTACTAAAATCACAAAAAACTCAACAGAGGGGTCTCATTATTGGTCTAGGGTTAAGCCTTTTTACGGTGGAAATGAATATTATTTATTTGTATATGAAAGATTTGAAGATGTCCGTTTGGTTGGCGCGCCACCTGAGTCAATTGGTAAATACGGCGGAGATACTGATAATTGGATGTGGCCTAGGCACACTGGTGACTTTGCTTTATTCAGGGTTTATTCAGCGCCAGATGGTGCGCCTGCGAAATACAGCGAAAACAACATTCCCTTAAAGCCCAAACACCACCTTCCTATTTCTTTAGACGGTGTTAGTGAAAATGATTTTTCTATGATTTTTGGATACCCGGGCTCAACCGATAGGTATTTGTCTTCTTTTGGTATTGAGCAAGCGTTGGCTTTATATAACCCAACTGTAGTTCAAATTAGAACTGGCCTTCTAGAGGTTTTAGACAGACACATGAACAGCGAGCCTGCTATTAAAATTATGTATGCGTCCAAAAAAGCCAGAGTGGCTAATTATTGGAAATATTATCAAGGCCAATCAAAGCAGTTAAAAGATTTGAATGTTTTTGATCAAAAAGTAAAAACAGAAGAGGCTTTTAAAAAGTTTTCTGATTCTAATAAAACTAAGCAAAACGAATATGGTCATGTTTTAGGGGACATGGAAGATTCTTATAAAATTCTTGATGAATTTGTTTTGTCTACTGTTTGTGTTAATGAGGCGGCCTGGAGGGGCTCAGATGCAATGCGGTTTGCAAGAACATCTACAAGAGAGTTGCTTCGGGCGCTTGAAAGTAATGACCGAGATGCAATTATGGTCGCCGTTAAGAATATGAGAGGGGTCTCGGAAGATTTTTTTAAAGAATATAATTCCTTGGTAGACGGGGATCTATTTTTAAGTTCCATGAAATCTTATGTGGCTATAGCGCCAACGGAACAATTGCCAAAAGTTTTACAAGAAGAGTCTAATTTGAAAGAATGGAGGGACCGTATATATAAAAAGTCTATTTTTAGCTCAAAGGCAAATATGAACCGGTTTCTTAGCTCTACAATAAATATGAAAAATAGAATAAAAGAAGATCCTATTTTTAAAGCCCAACAGTCAATTATTGGAAATTATTTAGAAAATATATTACCAGAATCTAGAGAGGCGCAATCTAAATTAAGCGAGGCTAATAAACTTTTTATTGCTGCTCTTATGAAAATGTATCCAGAAAAAGATTTTTATTCTGATGCTAATTTCACTATGAGAATGACTTATGGTTCTATAAAGGGTTATGAGATGACAGATGGGCGGGTATTTAATTATAAAACCAATCTAGATGGTGTTATTAAAAAAATGAACAACAATGACCCTGAGTTTGTGGTTCCTAAGAAGTTGCTCGAATTATATAATAAAAAAGATTATGGTGCATATGAAGAAAATGGAAGCGTTCCCGTTTGTTTTATTTCTAATAATGATATAACTGGTGGCAATTCCGGTTCCCCCGTTATCAACGGACAGGGGCATTTAATCGGCTGTGCGTTTGATGGAAATTGGGAAGGTATGAGCGGTGATATTGCGTTTGATTCTAAATTAAACAGAACTATTTCAGTAGACGCAAAATATATTTTGTTTATAATTGATAAGTTTGCCGGAGCAACTCATTTAATTAACGAAATGAGTTTAGTTAAATCTCCTCCTAAAACAAAAAAAGCAGAGCCTAAAGTTAAGACAAGCGGGGAAAAGCTTATTATTAAAAAAGAAAATATTCTTAAAATAAAAGAAAGTGGAAATTTATCTTTTGATGAGGCGTTTCTAAAGGCTTGGAGATTAGGACAAAACACCTTTACTTGGAACGGAAATATATATACAACCGAAAGAGCAGATGATAAGCGCTTGATTAATGTTGATTAAGTGGGTCCATCTATTGTTATATTAACAGAAGATCGGTACGAAAATCCCCAAAAAAAAAATTGGTATATAAATAACATTTTAAAAGAAGACGGCCTATTGTTAAGCGCATTGGCCGAGTTGGGCTTTAGGGTAAGTCGTGTTAGTTGGTCATCTAAAACATTTGACTGGGAGGGGGTTGATTATGCCATATTTCGAACTACTTGGGATTATTTTGAGCGAATGGATGAGTTTTTGGATTGGGTTAATTTGTATTCTAAAAAAATAAAATTTATAAATAATTTTAATTTAATTCAGTGGAATTTAGATAAAAGTTATCTTAGGGGGTTTCCAAAAAAAGACACTGTTCCGTCTCTTTTTTTAAATTTCGGTGACAAAACAAAACTTAAAGAAATTTTCAAAAAAACCAGCTGGGAGGAGGTTGTAATAAAACCCTCTGTGTCTGCCGCCGCCTGGAACACGCATCGAGTTTCAAAAAAGAATCTACATAAATTAGAGCCTGTTTTCTCTGAGTTAAAGAAAAAACATAAAATGATTGTTCAGGAGTTTCAGAAAAGCGTATTAACTGATGGTGAAGTTTCATTTGTTGTTTTTGGTGGTGTTTTTTCTCACGCTATATTAAAAAAAGCGAAAAAAAATGATTATCGCGTACAGGATGATTTTGGGGGCACTGTTTCTGTTTATAACGCGACCCTGAAAGAGGTTGAGTTTGCTGAAAAAATAGTTGGCTTATGTCCTGAGCTTCCTTTATATGCCCGGGTCGACATCTTATATAACACAAACAAAAAACCCTTACTTTCAGAATTAGAAATTATAGAGCCTGAGCTTTGGTTTAGGTTTAATCCAAAAAGTGCCAAATTACTAGCTAAAAAGATTTTTGATTTTATTAATTATTAATACGCCCGTTTGTTTTTCCCCTCCATATAATATATAAATGCTTTGTTTACAAACGCATTGCCACCATGTGTTGGGTATTTGCCTGTAAAATACCAATCTCCGGTGTGATTCGGGCAGGATGTGTGAAGATCCTCAATTGTTTGGTATATTATTTCTAGTTTAGAGTTTAATTTTTTAGGCTTTAAAGATTCTGCTATTTCTTTTGAAATTTCTATTGGCGAAAGTGTTTTGTAAATTTCACGAACCTCGTTTTTTTGTTTTTCCTTCGGTAGTTTTGTTGCGAATTGACAAGCTTTATAAACCTCTTTTATCTTTTTTTGACCAACCGCCGTCTTCTTTAAAAGTGATATTGCAGCCTTAAAAGCAATAAGGTCGCCTAATTTTGCCATATCTATTCCATAGCAATCTGGATATCTAATTTGTGGCGCAGAAGAAACTATAATTATTTTTTTTGGTTTTAATCTTCCCAACATTTCTAAAATACTTTCTCTCAAAGTGGTGCCCCTAACAATGCTATCATCTAAAATAACCAAGTTGTCATTTTTTTGAATTAACCCATAAGTTGTATCATAAACATGGCCCACTAAATTTTCCCTGTGTTCATCTGCTGTTATAAATGTTCTTAGCTTAGCATCTTTTATCGCTATCTTCTCTATTCTTAAAGTTTGATTTAGTATTGTTGCGCGTTTTTTTTTATTTACACGCTCAATTGCTTGTTGTTTAGATTTATTTAATGTTTTGGTTAATTCTTCTACCATTCCATAAAATGCTATTTCTGCGGTGTTTGGTATAAAGGAAAAAACGGTGTTTTGAAAATCATTTTTCACAGCGCTTAAAATTCTGGAACTTAATTTTTTTCCTAATTTTTTTCGTTCTTTATAAATATCTATATCATTTCCTCTTGAAAAATAAATACGCTCAAAAGAACAGGATTTTCTTCGCTTGGGTTTAATTATTTGTTCCTGATAAACCCCTCCCTCTTTTCTTATAATTAAGGCCGCCCCTCTACTTATTTCCTCTATTTTAGAAATAGGAACACCAAAGGCTGTTTGAATCACCGGCCTTTCTGATGCAACAACTACTATTTCGTCGTCTTTATAAAAATACGCAGGCCGAATTCCATTTGGGTCCCTCAAAACAAATGCGTCCCCGTGCCCCAACATACCAGCGATAACATACCCACCGTCCCACTTTTTACAAGACTCTTTTAAAATAGTTTTAATGTCTAAATTTTGTTCTATCTTTTTTGATATTTTAATTTTTCCCAGTCCCTTTTTTTTGTATTTATGGTAAAGTTTGGTGTTTTCTTCGTCAGTAAAATGGCCTATTTTTTCTAAAATTGTTATAGTGTCTGTTTTTTCTTTTGGGGCCTGTCCGAGATTTATTAGTTGTTGAAATAATTCATCAACATTGGTCATATTAAAATTTCCCGCAACTACAAGATTTTTTGTTTTCCAATTATTTTCCCGTAAAACCGGGTGACATCTTTCTATATTATTTTTACCATAAGTTCCATATCTTAAGTGGCCCAAATACAATTCTCCTGTATATTTATAATTCTCTTTAAACCAATCTATATTTTCTATTTTATTCGGGTTTTTATTTTTTAATTCAAAATACTCCGTTTCAACATTTTGAAAAATATCTTCTATTGAGTTTTTTTGCACCGATCTTATTCTATTAATATATTTTTTTCCGGGGCTTACATCTAATTTTAAACTTACCAAGCCCGCCCCATCTTGACCTCTATTTACCTGTTTTTGCATCATTAAAAACATTTTGTTTAACGCAAACAGTTTAGTTCCATATTTTTGTTTGTAAAAATCGATTGGTTTTAATAAACGAATTAGCGCTATGCCACACTCGTGTTTTATTGAGTCACTCATAAACGGGGTTTTGTTTTTTTGGGTGTTAGCATTATATAAATCGTTCGTCTACATCCATAACCTCTCCTGTTTTAGGGCAGGTTCTTAATTTTTCGTTCGAATAAAAGCGCTTAAAAACAGGTAGAAAATCCTTTTCAATATTTGTTAAATGAAAATACTCTTCATACAACAACTCATTGGCTGTTTCTGAAAACCACATCAGGCCGTCTTTATCTTTTGTGTTTCTTTTCCTTTCTATTACTAACCCAATTGACCCAGCTGGACGAATTGGTGAGTGTGGTATTTTTGCGGGTAATAAAAACATTTCCCCTTCTCTAATAACAACCTCAACCATTTCATTTTTCTGTTGTGTTTTAACAATAATATCACCCTCAATTTGAAAAAACAACTCTTCTGTTTCATTGTAATGATAATCTTTTCTAGCATTTGGCCCAGCCACAATCATTACAATAAAATCACCCGCATCAACATAAAGGTTTTTGTTGCCAACTGGTGGTTTTAATAAATGTCTATTTTCATTAATCCATTTTTGAAGATTAAATGGGCTTTTAATTTTTGTTGACATAAAAATAAATTTTATACCAATTTACACTTTTTTTTTATGCTATATTTGACAAATGAACTTAGATTTAAAAAATAAAACCGCTATTGTTTGTGGGGCAACTCAGGGTATTGGTTTTGGAATAGCGCGAGAGCTCGCTATTGAGGGGGCAAGCCTAATTCTTATTGCTCGAAACAAAGCAAAGTTAACAAACTGTATTAAGTCCTTGGATTTTCCAGAGAGACACTCTTTTATTTGTGTTGATTTCTCTAAACCAAAAGAATTAGAATTAGGCTTAAAAAATTATTTTGAAAAAAACAAAACATTGGTTCATATTTTAATAAACAATACTGGCGGCCCAAAGTCTGGGCCAATTGAAGCCGCAACAATAGCAGAGTTTAAAAACGCATTTAATATGCATGTTTTGTGTAATCAAATATTAACCTCTTTTGTGGTTCCTGGTATGAAAAAATTAGGTTATGGTAGAATTATTAATATAATTTCTACATCAGTAAAAGTTCCTATTCCTGGGTTAGGGGTGTCTAACACAATTCGTGGAGCTGTAGCTAATTGGTCTAAAACAATGGCAAATGAGTTGGGGGAGTTTCAAATTACGGTAAATAATATTTTACCCGGATACACCAACACTAGCAGACTATCTTCTTTGTTTGAAAAAATGTCAAAATCACAACAAAAAACAACGCAAGAAATAAAAGAAAATATTATAAAAACCGTTCCCCTAAAAAGGATTGGTGAAGTTGATGATGTTGCGCATATAGTTACATTCTTGTCTTCAAAAAAAGCCTCATATATAAGCGGTGTGAACATTCCTGTTGATGGTGGTAGAACAGGCTCTTTGTGAATTCAATAGTTTGAGATAAATGAAAAAGTTAAAAAATTATATTGGAGGCAGGCTGGTTGGTCCTGTTTCTAAAAAATATTTAAATAATTTCAACCCTTCCACAGGCAAGGTTTATTCACTGATTCCTGATAGTGGAAAAGATGATGTGTCCCAGGCTGTACATGCTGCGAAAACGGCATTTGTTTCTTGGGCAAAAAAAACAAAACAAGAAAGGTTTCGGGTTTTAATGAATATTGTGAAAAACATTGAAGATTCTTTTGAGCTTTTAGTAAAGGCCGAAAGTTTTGACACAGGAAAACCAGAGTGGTTAACTCGTTCTGTTGATATTCCTCGTTGCTCTGAAAATATTAGATTTTTCGCCACAGCATCTCTTCATTTTGATTCCAAGCTTCACGATATGGATGGGGGCGCTATAAACTACACACTAAAAGAACCAATCGGGGTTGTTGGGGCTATTTCCCCTTGGAACCTGCCTTTATATTTATTAACCTGGAAGATCGCCCCAGCTCTTGCTGTGGGCAACACCGTTGTTGCAAAGCCCTCTGAAATAACACCATATACAGCTTTTTTATTTAGTGAAATTTGTATAAAATCTGGAGTTCCTCCTGGCGTAATTAATATTGTTCACGGCTTGGGTAATGTTGTTGGTGAGGAAATTGTAAAGCACAACTCTGTTTCTGTGATCTCTTTTACGGGGGGGACTAAAACCGGAGAAAGAATAGCTGGTATTGCAGCTAAAAAATTCAAAAAACTGTCTTTAGAGTTGGGCGGAAAAAACCCTAATATTATTTTCTCTGACACCAATCTGGAAAAATCTGTTGACTGGGCTGTTAAGTCTTCTTTTTTAAATCAGGGACAAATTTGTTTGTGTGGATCAAGGCTTTTTGTTGAAAAAAAAATATACTCTGATTTTAAAGAGCTTTTTATTAAAAAAACCGAATCTTTGGTTTTGGGGGACCCCAAAAAAGATAACTCTTTTTTGGGTGCGGTTGTTTCTAAAGAGCATATGGAAAATATTCTAAAAAAAATATCTGAAGCAAAAAAGTTGGGTGGGATAATTTTAACTGGTGGAAAAAGGCGGGTTTTGTCCGGTAATTTAAGCGGTGGGTATTTTGTTGAGCCAACTATAATAGAGGGGTTGGGGTACTTGGAAAAAACCAACCAAGAGGAAATCTTTGGGCCTGTTGTTTGTTTAATTCCTTTTAATTCTGAAGAAGATGTTGTTAAGATGGCAAACTCAACTGTTTATGGTTTGTCTGCTAGTATTTTTACTGAAAATATTTCTAGGGCACATCGGGTCGCAGCAAAAATAAAAAGTGGGGTTGTTTGGATTAATAGTTGGTTGATTCGTGATTTAAGGATTCCTTTTGGTGGAATGAAAAGCTCTGGTTTAGGAAGAGAAGGGGGGTTTGGTTCATTAAACTTTTTCACTGAACAAAAAAATGTTTGTTTAAAGATTGATTCTGAAAAGTAATAGGTTTATATTTAGTGTTTTTATAAAATGGAAAACTTCTTCTCAAAAAAAGCCCCAAAACCAGTAGGTTTTTACCCACACGCCAAAAAAGTTGGGGGTTTTTTATTTTTATCTGGTGTTGGGCCTAGGGTTTTGGGATCAAAAAAAATTCCTGGTGTTGATTTAGGTGCTGGTGGTGAAATTCTAAATTATGATATTGAAAAACAAGCCCTTTCCACATTTAATAATATTAGATTGATTTTAGATGACTGTGGTTCTGGTTGGGATAAAATTGTAGATGTAACTGTTTTTTTAACAAATATGTCTGCGGATTTTGAAAAGTTTAACTCACTGTATAGAGAACATTTTTCTGTTTGCTTTCCATGTAGAACAACAATTGAGGTGTTGTCGCTGCCCACACCAATAGCAATAGAGTTAAAAGTAATTGCGACCATTTGATTTATGAAAAAATTTAAAGAGTATAGTGATTTTGATTTAGCAAAAATTAATTCTCAAATATTAGATGCTTGGAAGCAAGAAAATTTATTTCAAGAATCTATTTTATCTAGGTCTAAATCAAAACCTTTTGTTTTTTACGAAGGCCCCCCATCTGCAAATGGTATGCCGGGAATTCATCATGTAATGGGAAGGGCTATTAAAGACCTTTTTTGTAGGTATAAAACTCTTCGTGGTTTTAAGGTGGAAAGAAAGGCTGGCTGGGATGCACACGGGCTACCCGTTGAGCTTAGTGTTGAAAAGGAATTAGGTATTACAAAAGATGATATAACTAAAAGTATTTCTGTTTCCGAATACAATAAGTATTGTAAAAAAACAGTAATGAAATATACATCTAGTTGGAATGATTTAACAGAAAAAATGGGGTATTGGGTGGATATGCAAAATCCTTATGTTACTTACAACTCTAAGTATATTGAGTCTGTTTGGTTTTTATTAAAGCGCTTGTTTGAAAAAAACTTAATTTACAAGGGGTATGCTATACAGCCCTATTCTCCAGCCGCCGGAACGGGTTTGAGTTCGCATGAATTAAATATGCCTGGTTGTTATAAAGATGTGACTGACACATCTGTTTTTGCTCTTTTTAAAATTATTGGTGATTGTAGCCTGAGCGCCCTTTGTGAGGGTGAAATTTTTTTGGTGGCTTGGACAACAACACCTTGGACCCTTCCTGCAAATACAGCCCTGGCTGTTGGAAAAAAAATAAAATACTCCTTAATTAAAACATTTAACCCATACACAAAAAAAATAATAAATATTGTTTGTGCTCAAAAACTAATACCCTCTGTTCTTAAAAACTTTACTCAGGTTTCTTCGGCTCAAGACCTAGTCTTTGATAAAAAACAAACACCCTATTTTCTATTGGGTTCTTTTTTAGGTGAAGAGTTGGTTGGTTTGCGGTATGATCAATTATTAAAATATTGTCAACCATATGAAAAAAAAGAAAACGCCTTCGTTATAGTTAGTGGTGATTTTGTTAATACTGATGGGGGGACGGGCGTTGTTCACATGGCCCCAACATTTGGCGCGGATGACAAGTTGGTTGCTGAAAAAAACAATATTCCTGGAATGTTGGTTTTAGATAAAAAAAAACAACCCGTTCCTATTGTTAATAAAAAAGGGCAATATATTGATTGTTTAGGTGAGTTTTCTGGTCGCTTTGTGAAAAAGGAGTTTTCTAAAAAAGAGTCTAACTCTCTAGATGTTGATATTGCTATAAAATTAAAAAAATTAGGTTTGGTTTTTCGTATAGAAAAATACAAACACAGTTATCCGCATTGTTGGAGAACCGACAAGCCGGTTTTATATTATCCGTTAAACTCCTGGTTTATAAAAACATCTAGCCAAAAAGAAAAAATGTTAAAAAATAATGAATCTATTTTTTGGCAACCCGAAAGCACAGGGGTTGGTCGTTTTAAAAATTGGCTAGAGGGGTTAAATGATTGGAATTTATCCAGGTCTCGTTTTTGGGGAACACCTATTCCAATTTGGAAAACAAAAAAGGAAAACGAGGTTGTTTGTTTTGGCTCTGTAGAGGATTTGTTTTTAGCTTGTGAAAAATCTGTTGAGGTTGGTTTTATGAAAAAAAACCCATTAGAGAAATTTAAAATAAATGACATGTCTGATCAAAATTACAATGCAATTGATTTACACAAACATGTTGTTGATAATATTGTGCTTTGTTCTGATTCTGGTGAAAAAATGTATAGAGAGCCTGATTTAATTGATGTTTGGTTTGATTCTGGCGCAATGCCGTTTGCGCAACTTCACTATCCCTTTGAAAATAAAAAACTTATTGATGGTGGTGACGCATTTCCCGCTGACTTTATTGCCGAGGGGGTTGATCAAACAAGGGGTTGGTTTTTTACCCTCCATGCTATTTCTAGCATGTGTTTTGATAGCCTTGCTTTTAAAAGTGTTATTTCAAATGGTTTGGTTTTAGATAGCTCGGGGCAAAAAATGTCTAAACGACTTGGTAACGCTATCGACCCCTTTGTTTTAATAAATAAATTTGGGGCAGACCCTGTTCGTTGGTATATGTTGACAAACGCCAACCCTTGGGAAAATATAAAATTTAATATTGCCGGGGTAGATGAGGTGAAAAGAAAGTTTTTCGGAACCCTTTTTAATACTTATTCTTTTTTTACGCTGTATGCTAATATTGATGGTTTTTGTTATAAAGAAAAAAGAATTCCCTTTAAAAAAAGAGCACTTTTAGATCGTTGGATTTTGTCAGAGTTAGCTGTTTTGGTTTCTGGTTGCGAAAATGCTTATGAGTCACTAAATGCCACAAAGGTCGCTAGAGATATTCAGCTTTTTGTTATAAATAATCTAAGTAATTGGTATGTTCGTTTGTGTAGAAGGCGTTTTTGGAAAAACTTATATGGTTTTGAGAAAGTTTGTGCGTTCCAAACGCTCTATGAGTGTTTGCTCGTTGTGTCTAAAATAGCAAGCCCAATTGCCCCGTTTTATACCGATCGCTTATTTCGGGATCTTGAGTTTGTAAAAGAAAAACCCGCCCCATCAGTTCATACTAGTTTTTGGCCTAAAAAAACTGATTTTGAAAAAGACACAGGTTTAATTAAAAAAATGCACACCGTTCAATCTATTGTTTCTTTGGGTTTGTCTTTAAGAAAAAAATTAAAAATTAGGGTTCGTCAACCTCTTTCTGTTGTTTCTGTGGCCCTGGGTAGCGGCGAGGAGGGATTAGCTCACGATGGGTTTTTAGATATTCTAAAAACAGAATTAAACGTTAAGTCTGTTAGTTTTGTAACACAGTCTTCTTCTTTTGTAGAAAAAAAATTAAGCCCTAATTTTCCTGTTTTAGGGAAAAAGCACGGGGCCTTAATGAAGGAGCTTGTTGTTTTGATTTCCTGTTTCAAAAAAGAAGATGTTGTTTTTTTTGAAAAAAACAAAAAAATTAATTTGGTTTTGGGTAATAAAAAAATTGTCCTTTTGGAAGAGGATTTGGTTTTTAAAACCTCCCCTGTTCCAGGTTGGTCTGTTGCTACTGATGGCGTTGTTACTGTTGCTTTAGACACCAAAATAAATAACGAGCTGTTGATGGAGGGGGTTTCTCGTGAGTTTGTTAACCGTGTTCAAGGCATGAGAAAATCGGCAGGGTTTAATGTTGTTGATTTTATAGATATTTTTGTTTTTTGTGACACCAAAACAAAAATATCTATAAAAGAAAACTTAAAACACGTGATGTCTGAGGTTATGGGGAAAAATGTTGTTTTTGAAAAAAATAAGCCAAATATTAGTGAGGAGGTTGAAATTAATGGTTCTAAAGTGTATATTGCGATAAAATTAAACCCCAATAATGGCTAAAAGTATATCAAAAAGATATTCCCAAAAGGATTTAGATTATTTTAAAAAAATAATTCTAGAAAAAATTATATCTGCGGAAAAAGACCTAACTCTTTTAAAGGAGTCTTTTGATAACTCTTCTTCTAACGGAACCAACGACACGTACTCCACTTTTAAAGCTTTTGAAGAGGGCTCTGAAACCCTTTCTAAAGAATCCAACACAATTCTAGCCTCTCGTCAAGAAAAATTTATTCGAGATTTAAACTATGCTTTAATTAGAATAGAAAACAAAACATATGGTGTTTGTCGACAAACCGGAAAACTTATTTCAAAAAAAAGACTTGAGCTCGTTCCCCACGCCACACTTAGTATAGACGCTAAAAAAAACCAAAGAAAACGATAGTTTTGAAAAAGGGCTATTTTATTGTTTTTGTTTTTGTTTTAATATTATTAGATCAGGTTTTAAAAATTTGGACCTTTTCTAATAAAGAAGACATTTTATTTAACTCTGGTTGGTGGTGGGACAGTGTTCCTTTTTTTAATATTACGTATTTAGAAAACTCAGGAATGGCCTTTGGTTTATTAAATAACTCTGGCTCTTTCGTAAAGTTTTTTCTTACTTTTTTTAGGCTTTTTGCTGTTTTTTTTATGTTTTTTTATGTTTTTTATAAACACTCATCGTTCTCTTTTTTTTCTGTTTTGGTTTTTGGTTTGTTGGTCGCTGGCGCTACTGGAAATTGTATTGATAGTGTTTTTTATGAGTATCTTGGTCTTAATGTTATTGCGGTTGGGGGGGGGTTGTTTTCGGGTAATGTTATTGATATGTTTCAGTTTTCGTTTTTCCCCCCTGTTTTTAATTTAGCGGACTCTTATATAACGACCGGTTGTGTTTTGGGTTTAATTTTTTATAAAAACTTATCTGGTGTATCTGTCTGATTTTTTTCACCTATTTTATTTTTAATTTATATATTTGCGCTTAAAATTTATAACACATGGAATTTATAGAAGAAAATTTAATTTACTTAATCCCTTTTTTGGGGGTGTTGGGGTTATTGGTAATGTTTTTAAAGTCAACTTGGGTTTCTAAACAAGATCCTGGTGATGAAAAAATGGTTGGTTTGTCCAATCATATTGCAAAGGGTGCTATGGCTTTTTTAGTTGCTGAGTGGAAGGTTTTGGGTGTTTTTTCTGTTTTTGCTGCTATTATTTTGGCTTTTTCGGGAACTGTCCCTGAGGCAAACTCTTCTCCTTTAATTGCTGTTTCTTTTTTCATTGGAGCTTTCTTTTCTGCTTTGGCTGGTTATTTTGGCATGAACATTGCCACCAAAGCAAATGTAAGAACAACTCAGGCCGCGAGAACTAGCTTACCTAAAGCCCTTCGTGTTTCTTTTACTGGCGGTACTGTTATGGGGGTTGGTGTTGCTAGTTTGGCTGTTTTAGGATTAAGTGTTTTGTTTATTGTTTTTTATTCTATACCTAGTTTTTCAGCAGAAGCCAACACAAAAGAAATGATGAGAATTTTAGAGGTTTTAGCTGGTTTTTCTTTAGGCGCGGAGTCTATTGCTTTGTTTGCTAGAGTTGGTGGTGGAATATATACAAAGGCCGCTGATGTTGGTGCGGATCTTGTTGGAAAAGTGGAGGCTGGTATTCCTGAAGACGACCCTAGAAACCCCGCGACCATCGCTGATAATGTTGGGGATAATGTTGGGGATGTTGCTGGTATGGGGGCGGACCTTTTTGGTTCTTATGTTGCTACTATTTTAGCCACTATGGTTTTAGGAAACGAGGTTGTTTCAAAAGATGTTTTTGGTGGGATTGGTCCTATTATTTTACCTATGGTTATAGCGGCGCTTGGTTTGGTTTTTTCTATAATTGGCGCCTGGTTTGTTAAAATAAAATCTGAAGAAGACTCTGTTCAAAGAGCTTTAAATATTGGAAACTGGTCTTCTATTATATTAACTGTAATAGCCTCTTATTTTGTTGTTAATTGGATGTTGCCTGAAAAAATGGAATTTGGCGAGAGTGGGTTTATTATTTCTAATATGGATGTTTTTTGGGCTATTTTCACCGGTCTTGTTGTTGGTGGTTTAATGTCTATTATAACAGAGTATTATACCGCTATGGGAAAAAGACCTGTTAATTCTATTGTTAAACAGTCGTCAACTGGACATGCAACTAATATTATTGGCGGGTTGGCTGTTGGTATGGAGTCGACTGTTGTTCCTATTTTAATTTTAGCTAGTGGTATTTTTGTTTCTTTTTTGTTTGCGGGTTTGTATGGGGTTGCTATTGCCGCCGCGGGAATGATGGCAACAACAGCTATGCAGTTGGCAATTGATGCTTTTGGGCCTATTGCTGATAACGCTGGCGGTATTGCTGAAATGAGCGGTTTACCAAAAGTTGTTAGGGAAAGGACTGATAACCTTGACTCTGTCGGCAACACAACAGCTGCAGCGGGAAAAGGCTTCGCTATAGCGTCTGCCGCCCTAACCGCCCTTGCTCTTTTTGCTGCTTTTGTTAGTCTTGCGGGAATAAACTCTATTGATATTTTTAAAGCTGATGTTTTAGCTGGCTTGTTTATTGGGGCAATGATTCCTTTTATTTTTTCTTCTTTAGCTATTGCTGCGGTTGGTAAGGCGGCGATGGATATGGTAAAAGAGGTTAGAAGACAGTTTAAAGAAATTCCTGGTATTATGGAGGGAACCTCTTCGCCTGAATATGAAAAGTGTGTGGAGATTTCTACCAAGGCATCTATTCGTGAAATGCTACTTCCCGGCGCAATCCCTCTGGTTGTTCCTGTTTTGGTTGGTTTTGTTTTTGGCCCCGAGGTTTTAGGTGGTGTTCTTGCCGGCGTTACTGTTTCGGGTGTTTTAATGGGTATTTTTCAAAACAATGCGGGTGGAGCTTGGGATAATGCTAAAAAATCCATGGAGGCTGAGGGACAAAAGGGAACCGATTCCCACAAGGCTTCTGTTACGGGTGACACGGTTGGAGACCCTTTTAAAGACACCTCTGGCCCCTCTATGAATATATTAATAAAACTAATGAGTATTGTTGCTTTGGTTATTGCGCCGCATATTCATTTTGAAAGATATAACCCCCCTGTAAACCTTGATAATTTAATTGAGCGAGGGCAAAAAGACTCTTCTTTTAATGAAACTAAAGAAGACCCCTATAATACCGATTCTGTTTATTTTTAATACTATTTAGTTTTGTGGTTTTGTGGTTATTTAAATATTTTTAACAAAAACTTTTTCGTTGTTAAAAGTATCTGATTTTGATTTCAAAAAACAGCTTCCTGAAAAACCGGGTGTTTATATTTTTTATAACAAAGAAAAAAAAACCCTTTATGTTGGTAAGGCTGTTGTTTTAAAGACTCGTATTAAATCTTATTTTTCTTCTAAAGAAAAAAATATAAAAACCCTTTCTTTGGTTAAAAAAATCTTTTATGTTGATTTTGTTATAACCAAAAATGAGCATGATTCTTTTCTGTTAGAAAATAATTTTATTAAACAATTAAAACCTAAGTATAATATATTATTACGCGACGATAAGTCTTTTCCTTGGGTTTTTATAAAGAATGAAAAGTTTCCTAGAATTTTTATTACTCGAGATGAAAATAAAAAAAACGGAAAATATTTTGGTCCCTTTCTTTCTAATAAAAAAGCAAATGAATTATTAAATATTATTAAAAAACTTTATCCTACCATCTCTTGTTCTTTTGTTTTAAATAAAAGGTTTTCTAAAAAAAAAACAGCTTGTTTAAGTTGTCAAATTAATAAGTGTTTTGGTCCTTGTTGTGGTGGGCAGAGTGAAAAAAATTATAATAATAATATAAAACAAATTATAAATTTTTTGAAAGGTAACTTTAAACCGCTTTTAGTTGATTTTAAAGAAAATATGTTTTCTTTTTCTGAAAATTTAAATTTTGAGTTAGCTCAAAAAGAAAAAGAAAAAATTAATTTATTAGTTGATTTTAAAGAAAAATCTGTTATTGTTAATAGTTCTTTTTCAAACCACGATGTTTTTTGTGTTGTTTCTAGCGATAATTATTCTTTTTTTTCTTTTTTACGTGTTTCAAATGGTTTTATTTCTATTTATAAAAACTCTTATGTAAAAAAAATATTGAATGAAAGTAATAATTATTTACTTTCTGTTTTTATAAATAAAATTTATTCTGATTTTGATTTTATTTCCAATAAAATTATATCAAATATAAAATTAGATAATTACACTTGTTCGGTTCCTGTTAAAGGTTATAAAAAGAATATTCTTGATTTTTCTTTTAAAAACCTTTTATTATATAAACAAAACTTTGAATTAAAAAACAACAATAAAAAAGATTTTGATTTAATATTAAATAATTTAAAATTAAAGTTGGGTTTAAATAAAAAACCTATTCATATTGAATGTTTTGATAATTCAAATTTATTTGGGAAAAATCCTACCTCTGCTTGTGTTGTTTTTAAAAACGGAGTTCCTTCAAAAGAAAATTATATACATTTTAATATAAAAACAGTAAAAAATATAAATGATTTTGATAGTATTTATGAAGCTGTTAAAAGAAGATATTTTTTTTTAAAAAAGGAAAATAAAAAATTACCTGATCTTATTTTAATTGATGGTGGAAAAGGACAATTATCTTCTGCTTATAAAGCTTTAAATAATCTTGATTTAATAAAAAAAATAGATTTAATTTCTATAGCCAAAAAAGAAGAGAAAATATTTACTACCAAAAATAAAGATGGTTATATTTTTAATAAATATTCTCATGAACTTAAACTTCTTCAACAATTAAGAGATGAGGCTCATAGGTTTTCATTGAAACACCATAGAAAAAAAAGATTAAAAAATTTTATTAAATCAGATTTGGATAATATTTCTGGAATAGGTTTAAAAACTAAAAAAAAATTATTAGATAATTTAAAAAATATTAAAAAAATTAAAAAAACTAGTTTAAAAAAATTAATTAGTGTTTTAGGTAAAAAAAGAGGTTTTATTGTTTTTAATTATTTTAATAAGTAGTTAAAAAAGTGTTTATTATTTGTTAATAACTAATATTTATATTTTTTTAATTTTTTTATTATTAATAACTCTTTTTTTAATAACATTTTTTTAACAAAAATTATTAATTATAAATAGTAAAAGTTATCATTATTTTTAATTATTGTTAATATGTTAATATGTTAATATTAAGGATATTTTTAATTTTAATTATTGTTAATAATATTTAATAAATAACATTTCATAATTATTTTTAATATTTTTTTACAACTTAATAACAGCATATATATATTATATATATATATATATTAATTAATATTATTAATTAGTTTATAAGTTTCAATGTGTCTTTTTTTATCAAATAAATTTTCTTTTAAAAATTGATCTACAATAAAACCTTTATTTAAAACATATATTTTATTACATAAAAAAGAAACAGTACTAATATCATGTGAAATATAAATAATGGTATAATTATTATTTATATATAAATTTTTTATAAGATTTAAAACATAAGACTGTGTGTTAATATCTAATGCTGAAACGGACTCATCAAATATTATTATTTCAGGTTCAGATAATAATATTCTTGTAATAGATATTCTTTGTTTTTGTCCACCTGATAATTGATGAGGATATTTATTTAAAATATCTTTATTTAATTCTACCTTTTTAAGGTATTTTAAAATAATTTTATCTGAATTTAAAATTTTATTATTTACAAATAAAACCTCTTTTAAACAATCAATTATTTTTTGTTTAGGATTTAAAGATGAATCAGGATTTTGAAAAACTAATTGTATTTTTTTATTAATATTAATTATATCATTTTTAGATAAATTTTTTAAATTTTTTCCTTTATAGTAAAAATCACCACTATAATTACGATTAACTAATGATATTATATTAGAAAGTGTACTTTTACCAGAACCCGATCTACCTATAATACCAATAATATCATTTTTTTTTAAACAAAAATTAATATTATTAAGAGCTATAAAATTTTTATAATTAACTGATAAATTTTTTAATTCTATAATATTTTCAGAAATGTTTTTTTTTAATAAAATAGGTTTCTTTTTAATTATTTTATTTTTTTTTAAAAAAGGTAAAAAAAAAGGATTATTTTTTATTAAAGGCTTACAAATTAATAAAGATTTTGTAAAAATATTTTTCGGGTTTTTTAGAACAAAAGATGTTTTGCCAAATTCTAAAATATTACCGTCTTTTAAAATTAAAATTTCATCAGAATAATTTTTAACAACACTAATATCATGACTTATTAATAAAAGTGAAATTTTATTTTTTTTACAAATTTTTTTTAAAAGAACTAATATTTGTTTTTTAACATAAGGATCAAGAGCTGTTGTTATTTCATCAGCTATAATTATTTTAGAATTAAAAGCTAAAGAAAAAGAAATTAAAACTCTTTGTAACTGACCCCCTGAAAGTTGATGAGGATAAGAATTAAAAATTTTTTCAGGATCCTCTAACTCAACTGATTTAAAAACAGATAAACAACGACGGTAAAGATTTTTAGCGTTAAGTTTATTTTTTTTTAAAAAACACTCCTGTAATTGATAACCACAGGTATAAACAGGGTTTAAAGAGGTAAAAGGGTCTTGAAAAATAATAGAGGTATAAATACCGCGATATGATAAATTTTTATTTTTTTTTAAATCTAAAACACAAGTTTTATTATTAATAAAAATATTACCAGAGACAGAGATATTTTTTGTTTTGGGTAATAAATTTAAACAAGCCAAAGAAAGTAAAGATTTCCCACAACCAGAGGGGCCAACAATAGCGGTTGTTTTGTTTTTTTTAAAAGAAAAAGAAAAACCCGACAAAACACTTTTTTTAATACCTTTTTCAAAAAAAGAAATAGAAAGATTTTTAATATCTAAAGCAACACTATTTTTCAAAATCAAATAAAGTCTTTTAAAACCTCAGAAACATAAATTTCAAACGGCTTTGTTGGTAAGTCGGGGTTGTTTCTATTTCTTAAATTTTTTCTACCCAAACGAACAATTATCAAATCATATTGAGGGACAACAACAACAAATTGACCTAAAAAACCGCGCATATAATAAATAGGAACACCTAAAGAGGTCCCTTTCCACCAACCATAAGAATAATAATCAACAAGCCCACCGTTAAAAACCCTATCAAAATACCACTTTTTTAAAATAACAACAGAATCATTAACTAATCCATTATTTAAAAAAAGACGCCCTATTTTAGCAAAATCTTTAGCGTTACTATGAAAACAACAAAAACCTTTAACATCACCATTTTTATCATCAAGAGACCAAAAAGCATCTTCCTCTGCGCCGATGTTATTCCAAAGTTTTTTTTGTGTGTATTCTGAAAAACCCCCCTCCCCTTTCTCTTTTAAAACCCGATCTAACATAAGGGTGGCTAGTTGTGTTGCCCCGCTTTGGTAAACATAATTAACGCCAGCTTCAGAATCAAAAGAAAGAGAAAGGGTTAGGTTTTTTAAATCTTTAGCCATGTAAGAACGGGCGGTAATATTAAAAGGGTTAAAATAATTTTCATTCCACTCTAGCCCAGCAGACATATTTAAAAGGTCACCAAGAGTAACCTCTTTACCCCCAGTATAAAAACTCATTTCAGGAAAAACACTTTTAATAGGCTGGTTGAAACCGCTTAAAAAACCATCATCAACAGCTAACCCAGAAACAAGAGAAACAATACTTTTTGCCATAGAAAAAGAATTACTTTTGTTGTTATTCACAGACCAATTTTTCCAATATTCTTCAAAAACAAGGCTGTCTTTATGAACAACAAGAAAGGAGTGTGTTTTATACTCTTCTAGTGTTTTTTTTAGTTTTACAGAGAGGTTTTTTTTGTTATAGTTAATAGATTTTGGCCAAACAAAAGGATGAAAAGATTTTGCAATA
>Ga0163179_10000170_pt1 | contig 45067 bp, 29 predicted proteins | sample AtlANTMetagenome_FD_109643 | JGI IMG/M metagenome (GOLD analysis project Ga0163179, IMG submission 109643) | Marine eukaryotic phytoplankton communities from the Atlantic Ocean - Atlantic ANT 2 Metagenome | ecosystem: Environmental > Aquatic > Marine > Oceanic | place: North Atlantic Ocean... | reverse complement strand
GCGTTTGGATCCTGGTTGTTATACGGGCTGGGAACAGAAAATCAAAATTTACCGGGTTATGTCGTACTTCGTCCCAGCTCCAACATCGTGGTGGGGCCTGCCTTGTGGTCCAATAGTTTTCTGCCCGCGAAATATCAGGCAACAAGCATTCTTACGTCTGATCTCAAGGTGGATAAATTAATCCGTCACATTCGCAATCCACGGTATTCGTTGCAGGAGCAGAGGGAACAACTCGACTTGGTAGAAGCCTTGAATCAAAAGCACATGGAGGCAAGGGCAGGGGACAGCGAGCTGGAAGCGCAAATTCGCTCCATGGAAACCGCTTACCGCATGCAAATGCAGGCATTTGACACTCTGGATCTCGAAAAAGAGTCGGAAAGCACGAGGGAAATGTATGGGAAATCGACATTTGCCCAATCGTGCCTCATGGCACGTCGGTTAGTGGAATCTGGTGTAAGGTGTGTCACTGTTTACTACACCAACAAGGGCAATCAACCGTGGGATACACATTCTAATCACAATGCTTCTCATACCAAATTATGTGCTGATAGTGATCAGGCAAGCGCGGCTTTGATCACGGACCTCAAGCGTCGCGGATTACTGGAAGATACATTGGTGGTCTGGGGCGGGGAATTTGGACGTACTCCTTATTCGGAGATCCGGAATGGTGATGACAAGCCGGCTGGCCGAGATCATCATCACACGGCGTTTTCGATGTTACTGGCAGGAGGGGGCGTGAAGGGCGGTTTGGTGTATGGTGGTTCAGATGAGCTGGGAATGATTGCTACCGAAAACCCAATGCACGTGCACGATTTTCATGCGACTTTATTGCACTTGATGGGCCTGGATCATGAAAAGTTAACCTATCGATATTCTGGGCGAGATTTTCGACTTACTGATGTGCATGGCTCTGTGTGTCACGAAATCATGGTTTGATCGTCAAACTCAAACTTCAAGGGAAGGATGCAATGATCATCACAGTCTTATTCAGGTGGTTTACAATAAATGGATATCTGGTTTTTCTTTTTGCCAGTTTGCTTCCAACGCCGGTCGATGCCGGCGATTCACCTAATTTGGTGTTTATTTTGGCAGATGACATGGGATACGGGGATATTCAGGCCTATCATCCAAAGTCCAAAATCCCCACACCAAACCTGAATCGACTAGCGCATGAGGGGATGCGATTTACGGATGCTCATGCACCTTCTGCTGTATGCACGCCAACCCGATATGGATTGCTTACAGGTCGCTATTGCTGGAGATCCAGGTTGAAGCGGGGTGTGTTGAACGGTTACAGCGATCATCTCATACAAGAGGATCGTTTGACCTTACCTCGCTTTTTAAAAGGACACGGGTATCACACGGGTGTGGTGGGGAAATGGCATCTCGGGTTGGATTTTCATCGACTCTCCAATCATGAGGATATCGATTACACTCAAGCTGTGCGATGGGGGCCCAACGACTTTGGTTTTGAATACAGCTATATCATTCCCGCTTCGCTGGATTTTCCACCTTATGTGTATCTTGAGAATCAACAGGTAACAGGATTGCCTGATAAACGGCAAGCAAAGCAACCCTTTCCCGCCTACCTTCGCGAAGGCCCCATTGGATCCGATTTTGTCATGGAGGATTGTCTGGATCAATTGACGGACAAGGCGGTGGGTTTTCTGGAGCAAAACAGCGAGTCGGAAAACCCTTTCTTTTTATACATGCCATTGACAGCTCCTCACAAACCAGTGCTCCCACATGCCCGCTTCAAAGGCCATACCAATCTTGGACCCTACGGAGACTTTATCGTCCAGTGTGATGCCATCGTTGGCCGTGTCCTTGAAGCGCTGGATGCATTAAATTTGAAGGGCAACACGATGGTCGTATTCTCGAGCGACAATGGGTCGTTCATGCGACGGCTCAACGATTCCAGTGTCGAGGATCATGTCGATGATGAGAGTGCACAGGCCTATCGGGCCGATCGTCACACCTCCAACGGTCCATTGCGCGGCACCAAAGGTGATGTATGGGAGGCAGGGCATCGCGTGCCTTTTCTGGTGCGGTTTCCCGGCAGCATCAAAGCCGGCTCTGCGTGCCAACAAACCATTTGTCTGACGGATTATTATGCCACGGTCGCACAGCTCATAGATCGTGATATTCCTTCAGCAGCGGGCGAGGACAGCTTCAGTTTTTTGTCATTGCTGCATGCGCCCGAAACAGATCATCATCGTCCGCCCGTGATTCATCATTCAGGTGCAGGCATGTTTGCGATTCGTGATGGGAGATGGAAGCTGGTGCTTGGAAGCGGGTCAGGCGGGAGGGAACAACCCAGAGGAAAGGCGTTTGAGAAACCTTTTGCCTTGTTCGATCTCAAAGCCGATTTATCGGAAAAAGTGAATCTGATCGAATCACATTCTGAGGTGGCCGAATTGTTGGAGCGGCAATTCTGGAGGATTCATGAAAGAGGGCACAGCCGTTGATTCACAACAAGCCGAAAGCTCGGCATTAAATAATCGTTGGATGTGTTTTATTGGACGGCCGTGATTACCTGGTTTTCGTCGCGTCGTTTGATGGCCGTTAGTGGCATGCCGCCATAAATGGTCCATGGTTTCAGGTCGTGATGCACGATGGACCCTGCAGAAACGACGGTTCCTTCTCCGATTTTTACACCAGGGAAGATGATGCTGTTGGTGAAAATGACGGCATGATCTCCGACTTCAATTGTGGATCGGTGTGCCTTGCGGCAGCTTTTTGAGACTGTAGGGTTGGTCAATCCTTCAGTGATATTTTCTGTGCCCGTAATCAATCTGACTCCTGCACCAATACTGGCATAATCACCGATAATGCATTCACCTCCTCCAGAAATGGATGAGGTGAATGCAAGATGGACATGGCGTCCGATAGCAATACCTTTACCCGCAAAAAGGAATACCCCTTCATCGATCTGAGTATGATCACCGACAGAGACCGCTTCAGGGTTATCGATTCGGGCACCAGTGAAAATTTTCACGTTCTTGCCAAGTTGTTTAAACTGGCTTCGAACGAAGTCTTCATCAAGGAGGGATCCTGGTCCCAAAGTAGCTTGGCTCATACGGGCATTTTGTTGAATGAAGTTGCTTTGAATCAGTGGTGAGTCGGGAATTAACTCGTCAGTCCCCCATCAATGACGCACTCTGATCCAGTAGTGAAATTGGAGGATTCGGACAAGAGGTGCAGCACTGTATGAACGATTTCAGATGGCAAGCCCAGACGATTCAACGGCGTCCTTATGCGAACCGCTTCGGTTTGATTTGAATGGAGAGATGCGGTCATTTCAGTTTTCAGAAAACCCGGTAAAACCACATTGCTCCGAATGCCTCTTTGTCCATATTCTCGTGCAATACTTTTCGAAAATCCGCAAAGGCCTGCTTTTGTTGCAGCGTAAACGCTCAGCCCTTTGAATCCACGTTTTGCGCAGGTGGAAGAAATAAATACCAAGCTACCCTTGGTCCCAGAGGCAAGAAACCCTTTCAATATGGCCTGTGTCATCAGAATTACGGAATAAAGATTGATATCCAGGGCTTGTCGAACCTTGGGTTTCGGCATCATGGTCAGGAGTCCGTCTGCTCCAAGTGCAGCATTGGCAACAAAGCCGTCAAAGGTTGTTGTAACCAGACCAGCTTGATCAATGAGTGAGAGCACATTTGCTTCGTTGGAAAGATCTGCCTTGATAAAGGAAACACTATTGTCGAATTCAGATTCCAACGCTTCGAGTTCGGGTGTTTGGGAGCGGGCACAGGTCACTACCCTTGCATTAGATTTCAATAGTGCGCGACATAACTCAAGACCAAGACCCTTGCTACCTCCTGTTACGAAAAAGCGCTTATTATTTAAGTCATTCATATTTTTGCGCACCCGTGTCGTATGATTTCTTGCCATTGTTCGTATCCTGAATATTTCCCCATTCACACCATCTTGGCCACGCTGGTTTGCTGAGTTGTTTTCGCATCTTATTCAGGATGGTTTCCAAAAGAGCATCGTCCGCTTCGGCAACAGCAGGCTCCAGCTTCAATGAAACAATTTGCCCAACGACAGCATTTGGCATGGAATTGGCACTTGCTCTTCGCACTTCAGGAAAACTTTCAGCCACCGATTCAACCTCATCCAGGGATACCTTCTCACCGCCAATGTTCATGATTCTGTCAAGCCTTCCCACCAGTCTGAAGTGATCCGTTCGGATTTCGCAAAGGTCATGAGTGGGGATCCATTGCCCTTGTCTTTTCAAGAAGAGCTGATTGTCTACAAACTTGAAATCATCAAACCGTTTTTGAATGGATGTAAGAGGATACCACCCATCATGCCGAGTTGTTTTTGCGATCACTCCCGCCTCTGCTGAGCCGTAAATCAACGTGATTCGACTCGATGGATACGTCGATCGGATGCGTGTTCCAGTTGATGCACGCAAGATTTCGCCTCCGATGCTGATTTGCCGAGGGGACCAATCTGTTGATTTTGAGTTTTTTCTGGATTGTATGAGCAGCTCGATAAATGTAGGAGTTACAGAAATAGCCTGAGGTCTATCCTGTTGCAGAATAGAATGATTCATTTGCCAATCATGACCTAGACTCAATACCCTGCCTCCAGAAATATGGGCCTGACATGCGAGATGGACTCCAGCGAAGGACCAGGGCTGAAAGCAGGTTGCCCATGTCCACCCTGCGGCATTCGAGTATTTCGAGCAATTGGAATGCAGCGCTTTAAGATTCCACCAAATCAATTTTGGTTTGCCTGTTGAACCAGAAGAATAAACCCCTAGAAACCTTTCACCCGCAGGTGGAGGGAAATTTTCCTCGGGGCTTAGTCGGGGAGGATGGATGACAAACGCATTGGCTTTCTTGCCGGAACTGAGCCAATGCGCAAGATCCTCATATCCTGTCCCGGTTTGCATTTTAATCAAGTCTCCTGCCATCCAATAAATGCGATATCCTCCCAGGGATGCACCGTGCTTAAACCCATAGAATGGCTTTTAAAATAGTTGGTCAATGCCAGGACGCTGCTCAGCGTCTCAATGATGTTGGGATGGGGGACATGGATTTCAAATTGAGCATTCTCTCATCACTGCTGTTTCCTGATACGTTGAAGTGAAAGTATTTTTTCACCTGATCAAATGGAGGCAGTTTTTTGAAATCCATGAATCTTTCCAACGCATCTTCGGGTGCAGAACCACCAGTCAATCCTGAGCCGAGTCCCATTCCCATCAAACCAGAGAAGAGAGACCCTGGATTCTCTCGCAAGTTTTCGTACATGAGCCCCGCTGATGATTCCAAACTCTGGTAATAAACATACCCTGATTTGAATCCACCGACGGCATTCACGGCCTGCTGAAATTCAGGTTTGGATTTCAATGGGCGTCCTGGTCCTTTGGCTGAGCGCAGGTAGGATTCAAGCATCGATTCGTTTGTGCTGAAAGCGACATACATGCCGCTTGCCACGAAATGGAGTCCCATCGTTTCCATTGCCTCGGAAGATCCTCCAGGAGCTGGCGCAGCACCACTGGGGACGTTGATTGAGTGAACAGTCCGCCCAAGAAAAGAACGCTCCTTCAGAACGCCATTCCCCCCCGGTAAGAGTCCACTTGCGGCAATAAATGCCTTTACCAAAGGCTCTGGGTTGGGGCTTCCGACAAGGATAATCTCAGGAGGGTTAATCATGTCATCCATTGCAGATGATTTGGGAGGCCACTGAGCCACGATGAAATCATCTCCCAAGTTGTCGATAAGGTTTCTTCGGAAATCGAAATTGGGATCACGGTCTTTCCCAAGCAATCCCATGGTCATTTGCAGGATTCCCGATAGTTGTGGCGAAATTTCGCCCAGCATTTTTTCGAGTTTTTCCCAGGTTTTTCGAGCATCAAACCTAACGCGTTGAAACGCCACTACATCGTCTGTAACAAAAGGTGGAGGGGATGCATCCTTGGGTTCAAATTCAATCAAGTTCAACAATCCCTTGCGTTTGCTTTTGGGAGCCTGCACCGTCAAATCAAAGGCCGTTCCTGCAGGTGTGGACCCCCACGCAAAGCCGAGTCCTTGTATGGCTTCCAGTCCCAGTGCGCTGAGGATGATTTCGGGTTTTGGCATGAGCATCGACATTGGGTTTGTCGATTGTTCTGCTTGGGTGCTTGCTGTAATTTCTTTTACTAATTTCTGAATCAATGCATAGACAGACTCGAATTGAACCCATCCATAACCTTCGGTATTTCTGAAAAGTTTTTGATGGATTTGATTAAAAGCGGCTTTGCTGGAGATGGATTTACCGCTACCCCCGCTGAGTTTCTGGACTGTTTGCTCCAGATGCCGGACAGAAGTACCAGCCAGAAACACTGAATCGCTTTGTCCGAATATGATTTCCATATTGTTCCCAGGAGTGCTTTCTGAAAAGTTTTCGAGTTCAGGAAAGTTCATCTTCATCTCTGCTCTATGAAACTTAAGGTTTTGGATCTGGACAGGTTTCAGTGGATTGCCGGATTCCTGAAATTTAGCCTGAGTCCTGTTCATTAACTCCGTTAATTTCGCGGCTTGCGTACCCGTGTCGAGTGCAGCCAGGAGTCCGACCCCACCTGAGTTGCCAGGCAAGGGAATGATGGCAAAAGTCGCCTGTCCCTTGAGGAGTTCGGTTAGTTCGCTTAGCTTAAAGCCAGCATTTTTCTCCAATCCACTGATTACCAGTTCCTGAAATGATTTTTCTGCATTTTCCCTGAAAGGTGCCATGGCTGGATCATTCCAGAATTGCATATATAGATTATTGTTCCAGGATTCCTTGGCCGCTTCGTAATTGGGCAGTGTGATTATTGCCAGAGCGTCTTCCGGAAGCCAATCCTCAGGTGATGGGGGGGGGGCAGCCCATGAATAAAAGATGTTTTGTGCCAGAAGTGCGGTCAAAGAAAAAGCAAGTGAGCCCCTTCTTACAATGCGTTTTTCTAATGATTCGATCATCGATAGATACTTTAGTTTGATTTTAGTCTGCCTAGTTCTTCACTCCATCTCAAGATCAGTCCTGAGACCGCTTGATATTCATAATCTGTGGCGCGGGCAGATAGCGAAACGGACTACTTGGGTTCTGGTGATTGTATGCGTAAGCCTCACGGTTGTTTAAGAAGTATTTCAAGCGATCTACCGGGATTGCAAAACCGAGCCCTTCACTGTAATTGAGTTTCATGTTTGTCACTCCTATGACCTCTCCTTTTCGGTTGAAAAGCGGCCCACCGCTGTTTCCTGGATTGATTTGCGTGGAGGTTTGAAGGAAAAGTCGTCCTTCGAACTCCCTTGTTTTCGTGCTCACGATCCCCTCTGTCACCGTGCGTTCCAGCCCAAGTGGACTTCCGATTGCAAATGCGGGCTGCCCAACTTTAATCGTACTCATACGGGCTAGATTCACATAAGGGAACCTTGTGTTTTCATCCTTCTCATGCTCCAACTTTAACAATGCCAGATCTGCAAATTTGTCCAATGCAACCGTGCGTGTACTGTCAAATGCTGCGCGCTTCAATGCACCTTTCTCTTCTTGATACACCTCAATGGTAATTTCTGTTTCACTTTCAATCACATGATAGTTGGTGATCAAATAGCCTTCCGGATGAATAATGAAGCCTGATCCCAATCCCGAGGGTGTTCGAACCTGCACTACTGCTGGGCCAAGTTGTTTACTCAAAGCAACAACGGACTGGTCCTGGAGTTCTTTATCGGACTCTAAATAGAGTCCTGATCCGTGCATGGTTTGATCGAAGTCTGCTTTTGAAATTTCACTGTGCAAATCTCTCTCAAGAGGCCCTTTTTCCACCCGCTCTATTTCCGATCTCGGAATCAATAACACAGTGTATCCAACATCCAGAACCAACTGATCTCTTTTTTCGGCAAGCAGATTGCCTTCAAGCGCGGACCCGCTTTTGAGTTTCACCTCGACATGGGCAGCGCTGCATAGCTGCCATTGGAGGTAGAGGCCTATGAGCAGGGTAATTCGCAAAATCTGGTTTGAGCGTCTCATTTGAAGAATTGCTGAATGCCTACGTAAATCATCAGGGCAGCGAAGCCTTTACGAATGTATGCTGGTTCAATGTGTTGCGTGAGCCAAGCTCCGGCATAACCGCCTGCTACTGCCATGGGGGCGACAGAAATAACCACTTTCCAATCAATATTGCCCTGATGGAAATGCTTGCTCGCGCCCATCAGTGCGGTTGGTATGATGATGGCCAACGATGAACCAATGGCTGTCTTGATTGGAAGGTTCAAGAAATAGGTCAAAGCCGGCACGATGATTATCCCACCCCCTACGCCGAATAATCCGCTGATGACACCACTTACGGCGCCCGTCAAACTGAAAACTAGAATTTGCATCAATAAACAACAACTATGCGAAACTCTAGGTTTCCTCAATCTTTTTCCTGTTCCTTAAAACCCGACTTTCATGTAAGAAAAAGGATATGCAAAAGCTGAAACTTCAGTATCGGACTTGGGACGAAAAAGAGCGTATCATTCATCTTGGACCAGGTGAACACCGCATTGGTCGCATAGCTGATAATGATGTGGTGATCGATGAGTTGGCGGTTTCTGAGCATCATTGTGTGATTACCATAGATCACAATGGTAATTATATCGCGGACGCGGATTCGATGCATGGAACTTTTCTCGATGGTGCATTTGTGCAATCGAGTCCATTGAAACCTGGGCAGACTCTCAATCTGGGGACCCTAATGATCTCGGTCATGGAAGATAAAGCAGTGACTGAACAAGATGTCTCTTCGCAACGATCAGAATCGCTCCCCCTGAAAGATGGGAGTTACAGTTGTCTGAAACATCAGAACCAAAGAGCAGGATTTGAATGTCCGTCGTGTCATTACCTTTTTTGTAATTCTTGTTTGCCGAGTGAGTCAGAATCTCCTTTATGCCCTCAATGTGGTGCAGGTGCGGATGTCATTGACTGGTCGGGAATTGAGATGACTCCGAGAGATGCGGCTCTTGATCTCATGCCGGATAATTTGAAGAAAGCTTGGGGTTACTGGCAGAAATGGAAAGCTCATCGAGACGAATAGCCATAAAAAGTACAGGTATTTTTCCTATTTCCTGCTTGTCCTCAGAAACCTTTAGGCTCAAATCTGTTCAGTCAGTATTTTACAGTAAAACTATTTCAAAGAAGGAACAGCAATGGCGGAGGAGAAGCAGTTTGATTTGACGGTGATTGGGAGTGGGCCGGGTGGTTATGTGGCCTCTATTCGTGCGGCTCAGCTCGGTCTGAAAGTGGCCTGTATTGAGAAGGCGCCTTCTCTTGGTGGAACCTGTTTGCGTGTCGGCTGTATTCCAAGCAAAGCTTTATTGGAATCGAGTGCTCACTTCATGTTCGCTGGCAAGCAGCTTGCTCAACACGGAGTGGTGGTGGAGAGGCCAAAGCTGGATCTAAACCGCATGATGAAGCGCAAGCAGCAAACCGTCAATATGCTTGGAAAAGGGGTCGAAACGCTTTTCAAAAAGAATAAAGTAGAATCGATATGCGGCACTGCACGCATCCTTGGATCAGGGTCGCTGGAAGTAGAATCAGCTGACAACACCTCAACCCTCGTTCATTCAAAGCATATTCTCATCGCGACCGGGAGTCAGCCCGTTTCATTGCCCAGCGTACCCTTTGATGGAGAGCGAATTGTTTCCAGTGCAGAGGCATTGTCCTTCGAAAATGTACCAGAACACCTGGTTGTCATAGGCGGTGGGTATATCGGGCTTGAACTGGGGTCTGTTTGGAAGCGCCTGGGGAGTCGAGTGACCGTATTAGAGATGCGTCCACAAATTTTTCCAGGTATGGATGGCGAAACCGCTCTGGAAGCTCAGCGGATTCTTCACCGGCAAGGTCTGGAGTTCCAATTTGGAAAAAAAGTGACATCCGCAATGAGTAATGGGGATCACTGTCAAATAGCATTGGAAGGTGGTGATACAATTGAGTGCAGTCATATTTTGGTGGCAGTCGGTCGCAAGCCCTTCCTGGAAGGATTAGGATTGGACTCGATAGGCGTTCAACTTGATTTGGAAGGTAAGGTTCAAGTGAGCAAGGGATTCGAAACGAATATACCCGGTATTTACGCATTGGGTGATCTTGTGTCTGGTCCGATGTTGGCTCACAAAGCCGAAGAAGAGGCGGTTGCCTTTGCTGAGACATTATGTGGCGAAACCCGTTCCGTAGATTATCAACATATTCCCTCGGTGGTCTACACCCACCCTGAGCTGGCAATGGTCGGAGCGACAGAGGAATCCCTCAAAGAAGCTTCGACTGCGTATCGCAAAGGTGTATTTCATTTCCGGGCGAACGGAAGGGCTCGAGCCTCAGGGGCCGTTGATGGCTGGGTGAAAATGCTTGCTGATGAGGCATCTGATCAGATCCTGGGGGTTCATATACTGGGTGAAAATGCCGGGGAGCTCATCCATGAAATTGTCGTAGCTATGAAATTCAAAGCTACGAGTCAGGACCTTGCCCGAATTTGTCATGCTCATCCTACCTTCTCTGAAACGGTGAAGGAATCAGCCCTGGCTGTCAGTGATCGTACGATTCACTCCTAATAAGCGTTGAATTATATTGCCCGCAGGGCTCAGGGGCTTAACCTTGCTCGCTCCTTATGACTCTGGAAATGATCATGGTATTTGCCCTGATGGGGGTTGTGTTCATTGCGATGATGATGGAACGGCTGCGTTCAGATGTCATCGCAGTGGGGGCCATGGTCTTGTTGGTTTTCACGGGGCTGCTGACACCTCAAGAGCTTTTTGCTGTATTCAGTAATCAAGCGGTTATTGCGGTGGCCTGCATGTTTGTTCTAAGCGCGGCTCTGGAACGCACCGGTGTGATCGATCGCGTTGGGATCTGGATCAACGGATTTGTCGGGCACACGGAATTGGCGGTCAGCTTGACCTTGCTGCCACTCGTGGCCCTTCTATCCGCCTTTGTAAATAACACTCCAGTGGTTCTGGTATTCATGCCCATGGTTATCGGGCTTGCAGTGCGTCGAAATATCAGACCTTCCAAATTACTCATACCATTGTCGTTTGCTTCTATCCTTGGAGGTTGTTGCACATTAATAGGTACCTCAACCAATATACTTGTCAGTTCAACTGCGCATAGCCTGGGCGAGTCTTCCTTGGGGATGTTTGATTTAACCGGAGTAGGTTTGATTCTCTCTTTAGTGGGGATGGTTTATCTTTGGACCATTGGTCGGAAGTTGCTGCCTGAGCGTGAAACTCTTTCCTCGATCCTCCAGACGACTGAAAACAAACAGTTTTTTACGGAGGCAATCATCATACCTAGTTCGCCTTTAATTGGCAAAAAACTGAAGGATTCACCTTTGAAATCCATCCCGAAGGCACGCATTTTAGAAGTGATTCGAGGGGATGAATTGATTGGTGTGCCGCTGGATCAGGTAGAATTTCAAGCCGGTGATCGTGTGCGTTTGAGTACCGTTTTTTCCTCGGTGATTGAACTTAAGAGCCTTTCCGGACTTGAAATTCAAAAAGGTGAGGAAGAAATGGGACTGGAATGGGTGGGGACACAAAAAGCTGTTATTGTAGAATGTGTCATAAGCCCCAGATCCTCGCTTACTGGTAAGTCTATTCAAAAAGGGGACTTACGCCGCTTGTTCGGCGTCTTGGTCCTTGCGGTTCATCGCCACGGTGTCAATTTGAGAAGTAAATTTGAATCCACTATTCTTCAGTATGGTGACACCTTGCTGCTGGAAGGTACTGAAAATTCGATGAAGCGCCTGCGTGATTCAAGAGATGTCATCGTATTGACGGATGAACCCAGACAGGTGCCACGACGTAGCAAGCAGTGGATTGCAGCCGGTACAATTTTGCTGATGGTCATTGCGGCCACATTTTCAAGCATGCCAATAGCCACTCTTGCTTTTGCTGGCGTGTTGATTGTTGTCGTGGCTGGATGTCTTGAAATGGATGAAGCTTATCGTGCAGTGGATTGGCGAATTCTTTTTCTTATTTTCGGAATGCTTGGTTTAGGGGCTGCCCTGGAAAAAACGGCAGGAATTGATTGGCTTGCCAGTCATCTGATTTCAGTTCTGGGTGGGAATCAACCTGTTGTTGTCATTTCCGGTATTGTTCTGCTTACCTCTTTATTAACAACTTTTTTATCGAACAATGCTGTCGCAGTTGTGATGACACCCATTGTTCTGGAGATGGCGCATCACCTGGAGTTATCAACTAAACCATTCTTGATTGCGGTGGCCATTGGCGCTTCTGCCTGTTTTGCATCGCCTGTGGGTTATCAGACAAATGCGTTGGTTTACAGTGCGGGTGGATATAAATTCAGTGACTTTGTAAAAGTTGGATTGCCTTTGAACCTTCTGATCTGGCTAGTGGCCTCTCTGGTGATACCCTGGCTTTGGCCGCTAAAGTGAAAACCTTGGGTTGACTGACTCAGCCTCCTGCTACAATCCTGACGATTTCAAGGGAGTCTCCTTCCTTCACTACATGGCTTTTAAACTCAGAAGGAGACACTGCTTCGCCATTCAACTCGATAACCACAGACTTTGGCAGAAAACCCTGGTCTGTAAGAAATTGGTCCAAAGGGCAGGGGACAGACTCTAAATCCAGTGTTTCTCCGTTAGCGATAACTTGAGGCATGATCTGTAAAAAAATTTCTTCGAGGGTATTCAAGAAAGGATGGCGGCATCCCAATCTTTCCAAACTGGTTCATATCCTGAACTTCGAATCTGCTCCGCCATTTCCGTGGGGGTGCGTTCGTCTGCGATATCGAATTGTCCTGTTGCCTGTGCTGAACCATTATCCCATTCACTGGAACCCTCTTCCAGTGGTATGATTCGCCCCTTGGTCGTCTGGTGCAGGTTCTCTTTTCCTGCGCCAGTGTAACCTCCTGGTTCAGTATGGCTTCCTGCGCTCATAAGGGTAATGCCCAATGGGATCAGCCCGTTTCGCAGTGATGAGGGTTCGCGTGTCGATAGCACCAGTCCCACATCAGGAAAACATATTCTGAAAGCAGTGATCAATTGCACCAAATGCATATCTGAGAGATGAGTCAATGGTTGAAAAGATCCGGCACATGGGCGGAGCCTTGGGAAGGATAGTGTGATCTGAGCCTTCCAGCATGTCTTGAGCAAGTAATCGGTGTGAGCTGCCAGAGCAAGCGCTTCATGTCTCCAGTCGGCCAGTCCAAATAAAGCGCCAATGCCAAGGCGCCTGAATCCTGCTTCATAGGCCCTTTCCGGAGTGACTAATCGCCAATCGAAATCTTTCTTGGGGCCTGCGGTGTGCATTTGTTGATAAATATCAGGGTCATAAGTTTCCTGATAGACGATTAACCCCTCTGCGCCTGCCTGAACCATGGGGCGATATTCATCTGTTTCCATTGGGCCTACCTCCAGTGACAAACCTGGCACTGTTGGCTTGAGTGCCTTCAGGCAGGTTTCCATGTAGCCCGAGGACACAAATTTAGGATGTTCTCCAGCAACCAGCAGTATATTTCGAAACCCTTGACTGCCGATTTCTCTGGCTTCACGTACCACCTCATCGACTTCAAGCGTCACTCGTAAGATTGGGTTATCTCTGGAGAAACCACAATATGCGCAATTGTTTATGCACTCGTTTGACAGGTAGAGCGGTGCAAACAAGCGAATGACCTTACCGAATCGCCGTTGAGTAATGGTTTTGGATGCATGGCAGAGTTGCTCCAAATGCTTTTCTGCTTCAGGAGAAACAAGCGCCATGAAGCGTTGCATCACGCTGCCCGAGCCCTGCAATGCCTTCAAAACCTTGTCAGGATTTACTGCATTGCTCCTCTCGCGCCATTCTTTCAGGGGCAGTCGATGAAATGTTTCGACAAAACTCACTCCGGCACTATGGAGTAGAGCTGCGTCTGTCGCAAATGGAATGAGGAAAAATTAATGATCTTCGCCTTGACCGCCCAATGCACCCTCCAATTGTTGGCAAATGGATTGAAGGATTTGGATGCGTGCAAATTTCTTGTTGTTGCCTGCCACAATAGTCCATGGAGCACTTTGTTTGTTGGTCAGACCGATCATGTTGTTGACGGCGGATTCATATTGAGTCCATTTTTCACGGTTGCGCCAGTCTTCATCCGTAATCTTATGGCGTTTATAGGGAATCTTCAATCGCTTCTTGAATCGTTCCATTTGCTTCTCCTGATTGATGTGCAGCCAAAATTTGCAAACAACCGTGCCGTGGTCCGTTAACTGCCGTTCGAATTCATTAATTTCCTCATAGGCCCTTTTCCATTCGTGTTCTTTGGCAAATTTTTCAATCCTTTCGACAAGCACCCTGCCATACCAGGATCGATCGAATATAGTGATGCGGCCGGCTCTTGGTAAAGGGTTCCAAAATCGCCATAAATAGTGGTAATTACTTTCTTCAGGAGTAGGTGCAGCCACACACACTATCCGATACAGACGAGCATCAATGGCAGCTGTGACCCTTTTGATTGCGCTGCCCTTTCCTCCCGCATCCCAGCCTTCAAATACGAGGACCGTGGAAATATTTCTATCGTATGCCTCCCAGAAAAGACGGTGTAAGCGTCCCTGCCAGGTAATCAGGGCTTGCTCGTATACTTCTGTATTCAGGTGCTGCTCAAGGTCGACCTCTGCAAGGAAATTTTTCTCAACTTTAGGAATCGTGATTTGAGCCTTTTTCTCGGGGCGAGCTGATTTTTCCAGCTTGATTGCTTGAATCATTGCGTCGTGCAACAATCGGCCGACGGTCAGGTTTCGCCACTCCTTGATGGAAGCATCCACGATATGCCAGGGCGCTTCCCTACTGCGTGTGAAAAGGATCAATTGTTCAGCGGCTTCTGAAAACTGTTCGTAAAGATCGTGGTGTTTCCAGTCATCACTCATGGCACGCCAATGTTCCTGAGGATTTTCATATAGATCCTTGAGTCGCCGATGCTGAGCTCCTTTGGTAAGATGCATCCAGATTTTTACCTGAATGGTGCCATCTTTGAGGACCATATTTTCGAAGAACCTAATGTCCTTGCTTATTTCAGAAACCCATTCAGTGCCGCGTTTCTCGTGGACGTATTTGTCAATCGGATCGGTATACATGCCCCCGAACCAGATCGCAATTCTCCCGCGGCTAGGTAGTGATTGCCAATAACGCCACTGATAAGGGCGATCTGTGGCGTTGGCTGCCATGTCCCAAAAACTATGTGTGTCCAAGCCTCTTGGGTCCAACCACTCATTGAGGATTTGGATTACTTCACCCTTGCCTGCGCCATCGACTCCTCCAATTGTAATAACCACCGACTGGGAGGTTTCATTGAGGGCACGCTGTGCCATCAGGAGATCTGCCCTGAGATTGGTTATAAGCTCATCATAAGCTTTGCGACCAATTTTTTCGGCAGATTCCATCGAGTGAAATACGTCTTCCTGAGTGACCATTTCGCATTTCATGGGGAACTTGTCAACGGGGTTTATGTTGTCGAATTCAAAGAATGGATGCAACGTTTCATTATGAAATTATCTCGTTTTCGAGAAGGTGAGTAGGCTTGGGGGGAAACAAAAAAAACTCCGGCGTCATGAAGGATCAAAACGCCGGAGTTGGATGTGAAATCAAGCCTTATCTGACCCGATAGAATGCCTGGCTTGCGGAAGCTTCAATAACGACGCCACTAGCGGCATCGTCAACAGCTGACCATGGACCTGTGACAGCAGGTGCTGATTGAAGTGTGCCATTGCCCTCCCACGTCAGCACAATCACACCATCGGCGGTGCTAATAGAAACATCAGCCGCACTGTCTCCACCGTCAGTGCTGGCTGGCCCGAGAACCAAAACGCCGTAGGTAAATTCATTATGGGGAGAGCCATTCCAGTTGAGCTGGGATTTACGGCCAGCTCCATCGTCGTCATTCATGGCAATGTTAAAACCTACACTGGCACCATCAGCAATGCCCAATGATGCTTTGGTGATTTTAAATTCCATTTGGTAACCTTCATCCGTTCCTGCAGTGGCTGCAAACCAGTCTGCAGATGCTCCGAAACTTGGATTGTTGGCTTCATTGTCACGTCGTGCCCCATTCGGTGTCAGGACGTACTGACCCTCAAATTGTTTTTCAGTGTCGCGACCAGCCAGGTCACTTTCATCGGCATCAAAGAATATCTCAATGCTGTCATCGATCCATGTTTGTCCGTCTTCCGACCCGGCTTCTGCGCTGTCAGTGTAAATCTGATCGTCAATTGCATCGATACCCACGTAGATTGCCTCATCATCATGCACGATCCAGGCTGTCAAACTATGATCGCCATCTTCCCATTCATCATTACCAACTCCAATATGATATGATCCGGTGTGACTGTTCAAAACAACAGCAGTTGCACTTTCGTATTCGGCCGCATTCACGACACCATCTATCGTCGGTGTGCTGGATTTAGGTGCAGTGTAAGTGCGTCCTCCGATGAACAAGTTGCCATAGGTTGATTCAATGTGCGTGGCACCGGACCAAAGCACCTGGCGATTGGATCCACCACTGGTGTCGTCATCATTCACCCCGACATTGAAACCAATAACATCACCCGGTTGAGGGTTGCCTATGGCGTCGAGAGAGATTCTGAATTCCGCAACATATCCCGTATCCGTTAATTCTGTGAGCGCATACCATGCATCATTCGGACCGTAACCGGGATTACCTGCTTCAGCTTGGCGGTAGGCGTTGTTGGCAGTGATGACAAATTGCCCGCCCGTGTCGATCACTTCCGGGTTTCCGTCTGTGCTTCGCTCTTCGAAATTACTATTATCTCCATCAATGAAGATTTCAACACTGTCATCCAGCCATGTTTGACCGTTCTCAGATCCTGCTTCGGCACTATCGGTCTCAATCCAATCATCCTTGACCTCAATGGCGATATATAAATTTTCATCATCGACGCCAGTATAGATGTTGTATTCTAGATCGTTGGCATCAAAGGGTAACTCAGAAGGACCATCAACGGGACCACCGCCTCTGAACAAATCTTCCAGATTTTCATCATAGCTGACGCGCCAATAGTTACCTGCGGCACCGCCTGCCCAGCTCCAGGACTCGTTGGGGTCGAGAATACCATCAATGATTGGTGCTTCGGGTAATTGAAGTGCCACTTGAGTTTTTGTGTCATCCAGCGCGGGTCCATCTCTAACAACTGGTGGCTCTTCCTCTGGATCAGTGGGCTCGCCACCACCGCCAGCGCCACCGCCACCTGTTTCGCTCGCAGCTGCAAAAATGATCTCGCCTGTGCCACCATGTGAAAGCCGCCCCGAACTACTGATGATAGGGTCATGCCATTTTTCATACTCTTTGTTGGCAATTTCCTCTTCCGTGTAATATTCAGCTTCTTCAGCATTCCAACCTTCGAACCTCGCGCGATTAGCCCAGAAATATTGAAGTTCCAGATCTTGGCTTCTATCGCCTGATCCATTGATCCCTGGTCCAGCCTTGTCATCGTCATCAATGGCAATGTTGAATCCCATGGTATATCCATCCTGTAGTTTGTTGCCTGTATCTGGATCTTCGAAGAGTCGTTTGTGAAATCTGGCTTCCAGTTGCCAGCCTCCATCGACGGGTCCACCGACCCCCCACACATCACCGTCTTCGCCATAAGTCATGTCCCCGACTGCCGTACTCCAGCGTCCTTCACCCCGAACTTCAGCTGCATCATCCCACACTGAGAATTGACCCTTGTAATTGAAATAGCAATGACCTCCGAAAGGATCGTTTGAATTATCCGTGTTGTTGTCGAAGCGATCGTTCATGGCATCAATGACGATTTCTACAGAATCATCTTTCCAGAACTGGGCGTTCTCATCGTCCGAATTAAGAACATCGTCATTGACATCCACTCCGACATAAAAATAGGTTTCGTCGTGAGCCAACCAGTATGTAAAGCTGGAATCAGCGGCATCGTCCCAGGATCGATCTGCTGGAAAATCAAGGATCCATGCATTGTCGCCGGGAGTAACGTTGATCCCTGAAAATCCACCATATTCTGCTGGGTTTGTTTTACCATCAACAGAGATGGATCCATTATCCACCATCGGCACAGTCAGGGTTGTCTTATCTACGTCGGACCAAGGTCCTTCTGAAGTTGGATCGAAGTCCAAGACTTGAGCAGAAGAATGGTGTTGAAGAAGCATGGACGCACAGAGGAGTACGCATGCCTTGCCTAGCATTCCAAAACGGGGGTTCATAGAAAAACAATAGCGAGTGTGTCCAGTAGACATCAATCATAAAATACTGCCATGTGCTTTCCTTGCTTCCGTATTTTTTCTCAGCGGAGATCCCAACGGTCCACTTTACTTTGAAGAACTGTAGATCAGGTAGGGGAGGCGTTTGGACTGGAATTTTTCAAGGCCATGACGCCAGGACTCTACAATATTATCGACGGAGCGCCCAACCTGAAGGTCTAGCCGTGTGGCATTGGTGCCATTGACTTTATCAAAAAGTCCCCAGTTTTTGCCGGCCTCATTTTGGATGCGGATCATGTCCTTGCCCTGTTCCTTGCGCATGGCTTCGATGACATACAGATTCACCGGAGTGAGCGGAGCCCTGACAGGATCTATGAAATCCACTTTGACCGCAGGAATAGTCTTTCCTTTGTAGCGCCCGCGCGCAATCGTTGTTCTTATCGCACGGAAATTCAGTCCTGGAAGTTTCAGGGCGTTCAGATAACGACTGACTTTATTCGCATCCAGCCAAGCAGAGCCGAATAGTTCGAAGGGCATTTGGGTGCCAAATCCCAGATCCAAACCGCCAATTTCTCCAACCATACCCATCGCCACCTGAAATAAAGGAGAGTGGGCATGAGGCACAAGAGGTGAGGTTGGTTTCCAGTTCAGTCCTGTGTCCCTCCAGACCATGTCCCTTTTCCAGCCTCGCATTGGAACGATGTAGAGCACGCATGGGTGTTCAATCATACCTTCCTTGTTGAGCAATCTTGCGAGTTCTCCACATGTCATCCCGTAGACATATGGAATGGGCCATTGTCCTACCATGGACCTGAAGCGTGGATTGAACAGTGGCCCCTCAACACGAATGCCGCCGAGCGGATTGGGGCGATCCAGTACCATGAATTCCACTCCAGCTTTTCCGCATGCATTCATTGCCATGCCCATGGAACTGATAAAAGTGTAGGATCGCGCTCCTGTATCCTGTAGGTCATAAACCAGGATGTCGATGTGTCTCAGCATCGCCTCAGTAGGTTTACGTATGGGCCCTGGTCCATAGAGTGAGAATACAGGTAGACCAGTGACCGGGTCCGTTCCATCGCGCACTTCTTTTCCCGCCGATGCTTTACCATCCAATCCGTGCTCTGCGCCAAACAGGGCGACCAGATTTACTTCCGGGGCCCGGCGCAATAATTGGATCGTAGATACTCCCCGGCTATTGATCCCGCTTGGATTGGTGAGAAGGCCTACTCGTTTCCCTCGTAATGGCTCGAAATTGAGCAGTTCCAGCATATCACTTCCCAACTCCACCCTCGCCTGCAGGCCTGAGTTTGCGCATGCAAAAAGGACAATTGTCAATGGCAGGAGGAGATTTGTTTTCAACATATGCCATTTAATATACTAAAATACTGCATTTTCTCAAATGGCGGGATGAATATCATTTTACAGGATTTTGTTTTTGTCCAGCTTTGGAAACGGAATCTCGGTTTTCATCAGTTGCAAGATCAAGCATTCCGGGTTAATAGTGGTTCTCGAAAAAACTAATCATAGCTTACTCCATGCATGCGCAACTAACCTTATTTCTCTCCCTGTTTTTAGGCGGATTGGTTTTGAACGGGAATGAACTGGATCTTGAAGGGATAATAGCCAAACACTGCTTTGATTGTCATGGTGATCAAAAATCCAAAGGTGGACTGAACCTGCAGCAACTTCTTCAATCAAAACCATTGATCAGGCATCGCAAATCCTGGGATCATGTTCTTGAATTGGTTCAACAAAAGGAGATGCCACCTGAAGAGGATTCCCGTATTACCCCGGGGGAACAACGTACACTTCTTGCGCTTCTGGATAAGGAGGTCAATCATTTTGATTTTTCAACTGTCAACGATCCCGGATTCGAACAGGCACGACGCCTGAGTAAGCATGAGTATTTGAACACTGTCCGTGATTTGTTTGGCGTTTCTCAATTACCGGATCTGAAGTTCCCTGATGAGATGGCAGGCGCCAGTGGGTTTGATAATTCCGCAAATACTTTGTTTTTGCAGACCTCATTGATGAGTCGCTACATTGCAGCAGCAGAACGTGTGGTCTCCACATTGATGCCTGATACAACGGCAAACACCAAATTGCTAGCTGTGCGCAAGCGCATGATTGTTGCTTATCCCAACACCGAAACCACTGCTTTCGAGGCGGCGCAACGTGTGCTGCAGCAATTGTTGTTGAGGGCTTACCGGAGAACTCCGACACCCGATGAAATTCAGCGGTATCTGCTTTTGTTTGATTCGGTCTACAGAACTGACAGCACTTTGAAGGGCTATGAGCTGGCCATCAAACAATGCATTCAAGCTGCTCTCATTTCCCCTAAGTTTTTGTTTCGGACCGAATCTGACTCTGAATCCACCGAGCCATACCGCATTGATTCCTTCGAGCTGGCTTCCAGATTATCTTATTTTCTCTGGGCGAGTATGCCGGACGCCCAGCTGCTGGACGCAGCCCTCAAGGATAATCTGCATGAGCCTGAATTACTGGCAAAACAGGTCAGGCGTATGGTGAAGGATGAAAAAGCCGATACCCTAGGGAATTTATTTGCAGCTCAGTGGTTGGGTTTTGGCCTTATTGGGAACCGGATTCGCCTGGACCCCATCGACAACCCCTGGTGCACCGATAGTTTGATGCAGTCCATGCGCGAAGAGTCCGCATTGTTTTTTGTTTCCTTGGTGCGCGGTAATCGTTCCGTCGCGGGCTTGATCAATGCACCTTACACGTTCATGAACGAGGAACTTTCAAGAGAAATTTACGGTTTGGATTCCATTCGTGGTAACAATATGAGGCAGGTGGCGCTCAATGATTCTGAACGGGCGGGTATCTTGACTCATGGAAGCCTGATGGCCATCACCTCGAACTACAAAGAGACAAGCCCCATCAAACGTGGTTATTGGATCCTTGAAACCCTTCTAGGGAAGCCTTTACCGCCGCCTCCGCCGAATGCGGGTGCATTCAGTGAAGAATTGGAGCACAACGACGCTCTCACTTTTCAGGAAAAAGTAGAACTTCATTCGAATCGTGCTAGTTGCAAATCGTGCCACAGCAAGATCGATCCGCTTGGTTTCAGCCTTGAAAATTTCGATTACTTCGGGCGGTGGCGAGATTCTTATCGCGTCTGGAGGCCAGAGCCGGAGAATCATGATATCTGGATGGTGCTGCAGTCGATGCAATTGATGGATGCAAATGAATTACATCGTCGACTGGTCAATATTGATCTGGAGCCAGATGATTTTCGATGGGCTCAGCAGGTTTTTGCCCGATTGATGCAGCTCGACGAACCCAATCAGAAATCTCAAATTGATGAAACCTTTACCGCTGTCGATCAGCGGCGATTGATCATGATCCTGGAAGAAATGGAAATTGAGCCACTCGAGTCGGAGGACCCTTGGTTTCAGTCAATTCATGAAGGCATCAATGAGTTGCGGAGTATTCCGGAGGCAGAGCTGCAAGATAAGCTGAATTCCTTGGAATTACCAGATGACGAGAAGCAGGCATGCCTGATTTTAATCCGTCGTGCACTGAACTTGCCGCACGTAGATTTCAAAACTCAATTATCCGAGCTGGGGGAAGAAACTCTGGATCAGCTTGCAGGTTGTTTGGAAGCCCTGGGCCTCATGGACTGGGAAGAGAAAGAAAATGACGAGGAAGATCGGTTCGATTTGGTTGAGATTACTGGCAATGTTGAATTGTCGGATGGAACCCGGCTCCAAGGTCCCGCAGGACTGCGTCAGAATTTGTTGGCCCGCCATCTGGATGACATGAGCCGTCAATTGATTCGCAAAATGTTATCGTACGCCCTGGGGCGTCAGCTGGAATATTACGACGAGAAAGCTGTCGAGGACATCATGAGCCATTTGAAGAAGCAAAACTACGCATTTGATGCTTTGATACATGGCATCGTTACCAGTTATCCATTTCAATTTAAAAAGCCCCCCCACGATTCTCAATGAACATCCTATCATCCACACCTAAATTATCCCGTCGTACCATGTTACGCAGCCTGGGGGCATCGATCAGCTTGCCTTTGCTGGATTCGATGAATCCTATCCGATTGAAGGCAGATCGTTCGACATCATCTTCTATCAAGCGGGTAGGATATTTCTATTTTCCAAACGGTATTCCGAGGGGGATCTGGCACCCGACCCAAGTCAATACTAAAGGGTTCTTGCAACAGTTGAATCCCTGGATGAGCCCCCTTGAAGCTTATAAATCTCAATTGCTCATACCCACTGATATCTGGACCCCAGAGGGAAATGGTCACAGCGCAGGCACGGCCACCTGGCTCACTGGAGGTGGATATGATGATCAAGCCGTTCGGGCGGGGGGTGTTTCTGTGGATCAGCTGATTGCCGGTCACACGGGGAAGGAAACAATGCTTCCTTCCCTTGAAATGTCCTTGAAGGGGGAGGGCTTCTTTTCCAATTCACTGCCGAGAAACACTGTTTCCTGGTCCTCCACAAACGTACCTCTGACTCGTGAGGTGGAACCTCGGGCTATTTTTGATCGCATGTTTCGGCCGCCTACCGGAGGTGCATCCAATCGATCGGTGATGGATCTGGTGCTAGGGGAAGCGAAATCACTCAGCAAGCAAATTGGACGTGCAGACCAGGCTCGACTGGATGAATATTTTGAATCGATTCGTGCGTTGGAAAAGCGTATTGAATTTGCCGAGATTCAAACCCTGAAGATGCAACGTGATCAGGCCTTAACCCAGGCGCTCACTGCACCGACCCCGGGGATACCCAGCGATCATCAGGAATACATTCGACTGATGATGGATATGATTGTGCTGGCCTATTGGTCAGATGCAACGCGTGTGGTTTCTTTCATGCTGGATCATGGTCAATCCAATCGATACTTTAATTTCATCGAAGGTGTTAAAGGAACTTGGCACGCGCTGTCTCATTATGGCAATGCTTCGGGGGCTACGGAAGATGATGATGGAAAAACCAGTTGGGATTCAGTGGAAACCAAACGGGCAATGTATGCGGAAGTCATTCGTTGGCATCATCGGCAATTTGCTTACCTTTTGGAGCGTTTACAATCTATTCAGGAACCCGATGGAGGTTCTATTCTTGATAATAGTATGCTTCTATATGGGAGTAGCCTTGGTGATGGAGATGAACACGATGAGAAAGATTTGCCAACACTGATTGCGGGAGGTGGAGGAGGTAGTATCAGGTCTGGGAGGCAATTGAGATTCAAACGGGGTACCGACCTGTCTAAAATTCATCTCGCATTCCTTCATCGTCTGGGAATACCTGAGAGTCAATTCGGATCGGTGAACAGCGATTTTGGTCCTCTTGATTTTTTGACTTAAAAATTAGCTACAACGCCAGCGCCTTGATCACTGTATGTTCGGTGTGATGACCGACCAAAGAAAGAACTGGACCCACCCCGGCGATACTTAAAAGCGAGGGAATTCAGCTTGTTGATGTTCAGATGAAAAAGGCACTATGTCGGCTTAATTTGAGTCCATCGATTGATCCAGAGTCCTGGTGATTTGTCTGAGTCACGATCCGATAGCGTTTTCAAGTATATTCAGGATGATCAGATTCCCTTCATTCATCCGTGTGTACTGGAGACTCAAGCGTACCACGAGTCACACCCAGTTGATTGATGAGTTTGAGGTTTTTCCAAACATAGCTTCCATCTACCTTTCCCGATAACAGATCGCGATAAGTCTCCAGCGTTTTAAGAACTTCGGATTCTGATTCATTGATAAATTCCACACGGAAATATTTGATGCCCAGAGCCACCATTTGAGACGCATATTCGGCGCCTGTTTGAGCGCGGCCGTTATAAACCGTGTTGCGGCAACCCGCATCGGCTTTCAGGGGATGTTTTTGTCCAACTCTGTCGCGCAATTCCACTTCATGTTTCTCGCAGGGACGACCACAATCACGGTAATCCTTGCCATCTGACATGAATGCACAAAACACACAATGCTCCATATGAAACATGGGCATGTGCTGATGCAGGGTAACCTCCAACTGATCCGTTGGCATGGAAGAAATCAGGGCTTTGACTTGATCGAAATTGAGGTCGTAGGAAATAGTTAAACGATCGATATCAAAGGAATTTAACAAATATGATGCAGTCCAGGGATTCGATACATTGAATGAAAAATCTGCAATTCTTTGATTGTTCCTGAAAAACTCAAGGTCATCATAATTACGAACAAGGTACCCATCGGCCTCACTCGATTGAACTTGTTTGAGAATCCATTCTTCACCTGGCTTGATGATACGCGGTGGAGCAACCCAGATCCCTGAACTCGGGTCTGTTTTCTGCTGGTCGTTAAAGGATTTACGAAATAGATGAACAGCCTCGCGATATTTCTTGGGATCTTCGAAGTCGCAATAAATCTGACGACTTCCAAAAGCAATCGCAGCATTCAATTGGTGAAGATGCCTGACAAGCGGAATGAGTTGAGGGGATAAATCTGAAAGTGACTGATGCGTTTCAGGGAACCGGGGTTCGGTGCATGCTGATGTTGAACGTAGTTGCCACCTCGAACCCTCGCTGGGTAACTCACTTAGTTGGCTCACCATTTCTCTGCGCATGCGATTGAGTTCACTCACAGGAAGCATGCAGGGTCCCTTGCATTTGAAGGATACCTGATCCAACTGAAAGTTCGTGTTTCCCAAGCGCCCAAATTGCTTCCGTAGAGTGCCCTCGTCAAGGGGTCGTTTCAAAGCACTCTGGATTTCTGCGCTGGAAAAAATATGGACTGTATTGCCTGTGGGATGATGGGCAACGACTTCAAGTCGATGGCCAGGTGTTCCTTTGACGACTATTGAGATGGGGGTTCCTGAAGGTTTTGATTCTCTTCGGGCGGATTGGCGGAGTTTTCGCTCCAGAGCCGGATCACTTGTTTTCCATATGCGATCGCCAACATTGAGCTGTTCAGTATTCAATCGGTCATGTTGGAAGAACAGGCGTAGCCTTTGCTTGTTTTTTTCTTCAGGCGCATTTTGATGAAGAGAGGTGACTTTGAATAACCTGCCACCCTGCTCAGCTTTATCAGGATTGCCCTGGTCAATCACCACGCCATCACCAGCCTTTACTGGTTGCTTTGTTTCTATGGTGAAACCATCTCCTTGGATGGACTGAATTCGCCCCAGATAAACTCCGCGTTTTTTCCCGAAACGCGCATGTACCAGTTTCTGATTGTCGATTCCGTTGAACCACCCCGTGTAAAGGCCTCGGGAAAAAGCCATTTCCAGATCATACTTTGAATTCTCAAATAGTCTTTGACCTTCACCGGTAGCAAGGTGCGGTGATTCCGTGATCTGGTCGACGGCCTGCCGATAAACTCTCGTGACGTTTGCCACGTATTCGGGCGTTTTTAATCTACCTTCAATTTTCAGAGAACTCATTCTTAGGCGAACCAGCTCGGGTAACGCGGGCAGACCTGCCAGATCTTGTGGGCTGAGCAGGTATTTTTGATCTCCCAAAGGGATCGATTTTCCATCCTTTATCAAATCATAGGGCATTCTGCATGCCTGTGCACATTCACCCCGATTAGCAGACCTGCCACCCAAAGCCTCGCTTGTTAAACACTGGCCTGAATAAGCTACACAGAGAGCCCCATGGACAAATACCTCCAACGGCATTTCCTCTCCATCCACCGCGGGATCTTGTTTCAAATCCTTCTTAATCGACTCAAGTTCTTTCAAAGAGCACTCACGTGCCATGACGACCAACTGACAACCTAACATTTCTGCAAACCGAATGCCTGCAGAACTGGTGATGGTCATCTGTGTGGACGCATGTATGGGGAAGTCGGGGCTGATCGAACGAATCATGCGACATAAGCCGATATCCTGAACAATGGCAGCATCCACATCCGCTTCGATGATTGCCCTCAATTGGGTCTTTGCGGATTCCATTTCATCCGCAAAAATCAAGGTGTTCATGGTCACATATCCACGAACATTTCTCTGATGCAGATATTTCATCAACTCAGGAAGATCAGCGGTCGTGAAATTATCCGCACGCATCCGTGCATTAAAACCAGCCAGGCCAAAGTAGATGGCGTCTGCACCGTTTTCGACGGCAGCGCGGGCACAGTCCCAATTACCCGCAGGTGATAAAAGTTCAGGAGACTGTGGTTTTGGTGTTGATTCAAAATTTTTGGCGTTATCTACCATGGGATTTAGCGGGTTGTCGTGAAAAATTCGGCGGACGGACTGGTTAATCATAGCATTGCATGGAAGACTATGCCAAGCATGGAGCCAATGAAACATCAAGAGAACAAGGGTATGAAACGGGTGCTTGTCGCAGGTTATGGGTATATAGGGTCTCTGGTCGGGCATTTGTTGGCAGAAGACGGAATCGAAGTTGTTGCAGTCAGTCGAACCATGCCCGGGGTGCTGCTGCGTCAACCTCACCCAAATGTGCATTGGTTTCCTGCTGATCTCACCTGCAGGGATTCCCTTTCAGGTTTGAAAGGGGATTTTGATCATGCACTGTTCGCCGCCTCTTCAAGTCGTGGCGGCGCTGACGATTACCGACACATTTATTGTAATGGTCTAGACAATTTGATGACCTTGCTTAATGGGCGCTTGAGCCAATCCTTCATCTACTTGAGCAGCACAGGTGTCTACGGTCAGAATGAGGGTGAATGGGTTGATGAAACCATGCCTGTTCAACCGAAGTCCGAGACGGGGCAAGTTTTGGTGGAGGCCGAAAAAAAAATAATCCATCGTTATCAATCCAATGCCTTTCCAGGGATGATCCTGAGGTTGTCGGGTATTTATGGTCCAGGTCGGGGCTATGCCTGGAAACGCATTCAACAGGGGAACGCTGTCATTGAAGCTCCAGGTGAACGATGGGTGAACATGATCCATCGAGACGACGCTGCCCGTGCTGTGCAGGCAGCCTTCATGGAAGGGATTGCAGGGGAATTTTATAATGTCACCGATGATGTGCCTGTTCGGCAGCTTGAATTCTATCAATGGCTTGCATCGACTTCAGGCAGCCCTATCCCGAAGCTTGTAGAAAGCGATCCGCTCAAACCAAGCAAGCGTCAGGTCACTCATAAGCGGATCAGTAATCAAAAATTAAAGCAACTGAACAACTTTAAGCTGAAATTTCCAAGCTTCAAAGAGGGATATCTGACATTGATGAAATGATAGAATTCAAACAAGAATTTCTCAAGTTGGACTGAGCCCTGGACCCTGAGAGCTATCATCGCAGGGCAGGGGTGCTCAAGTTCCACTCAGGATTTCGTAATATGTTACGGTTGGCTTGAGAATCATATGAGGGCAAATGACAAAGCCTGAATTTGATCCATTAAAAATAGATCAACAAATCGCGTTTGTGAAATGCTTGGCAAGGTGAGGGCAATTTAATCTGCAAACACGATGCCCCTAAAATTATCAAGCTAAAGGTGGAGGAATCACAACAAAAGTGTAACTGATAAGGGGCTCAAAAGTCCGCTCACAAAGCAAATCTCTCGTATAGGCTAGCCTTGTCAAGGGAAGCGCTTTTAATTGGATGGGATTTGGGCGTTGATGGTTTCAAAACGAACGACTTTTTCTCCTGGTTTTGCGTAGCCCAGCTTTTCACGAGCCAGACGTTCCAAAGTCATCTTGTTGGTAGTGATAGCACCGATGGTTGCATTCATCTGATCGGCGAATGCCTTTTCCTCAGCAATTTGTTTCTGCAACAGATTGATGCGCTTCTGCATTCCCTCATTCTGGCGGATTACTGGTTTGTACCACTGAAATACGGCCAAGCTGCCAGCAAAAATCAACAAAAGCATCACCACTTTGGTAAGCTTCATCCAGATCCCTACATCCATACGTTTTGATTTATGCGCCATAATAGCGTCCTAGAGGGTTTATTCTCCTGACAACCATAACTTATTTGGAGTACTCAACTTTTATGAGATTTACTAATTCCTGTCCAGTTTTTGCTTTAATAATTTCCAGATATCCCTGGCTGCAGGAACTCCCGACCAATAGGTCAGGACTGCATAGAACCCGGTACCAAGGATTAAAGGAGCAAACACTTCTGTTAATTGGGTCCAGACACTGGGTGTTTCTATCATACTTACAATCCACTTCCACAATGCCCAAGCCAAGAATGCAGCCAGAATCCCCGATCCGAGGACGGTGAGGGTGGGTTGAATCATTTCCTTCACTTTCATATTGGGGAACTTGCGGCGAATCGCATAAAAAATGAGTCCAAGATTGACCCCCGAACTCAACGCGTTGGCTATTCCCATGCCCGCTTGCTGGTAGGCTGGAATCAAAAAGAAGGCGAAAATCAGATTACAGGATAAGCTGAAAACGGCGATGCGCATGGGAGTCTTAACATCGCCCAAGGCGAAAAATGCGCGTGCAATAATATTCACCAGGGAAAATGCTACCAAGCCTGGAATCAAACACTTCAAAGCCAAAGAGGCGCGCGCGGTTGAGTTGACATTAAATTCATTACCCTCAAAAAGAAGGCGTATGATGGGCGTCGCCATTACAAAAGTCATGGTAGTTGCGATCCAGTTAGCATAAATAAGATATCCCATCCCCTGCCTCAAGCCTGATTGGAATTCTCCATATTTTTTTTCAGCCGCCAGGCCTGACAGCATGGGTAACATGAAGGTGGCTAACGATACCCCGAAAATCCCTTGAGGCAGCTCCATCAGTCTTACTGCATAGTTGAAGGATGCCACGACATGTGGGGCTTCACCGAAGGCGATTGCGTTGGTAAGTATGATATTCAGTTGAAACGCCGCTACCCCAACGATGCCCGGAAGTATCCGCACCATCAGTTTATGGATGGTTTCGTTCTTCCATGGATTGATCCATCGAGGCCTGAAGCCTTCCTTGAAAAGGAGAGGGAATTGGAAGAGCGTTTGAGCAACTCCTGCAATCAAGATGCCGACCGCCAAGCCATAGATCTTGTCTTCGAGATGCGTCCCAAACCTTGGTGCAATAAGAAAGACTGCAGCAATCATGACCACGTTCAACATGGTGGCACCCAGTGCCGGAATGAAAAAGTGGCCTCGTGCATTCAGGATGCCCATCAGTACTGCTGCCACGCAAACCATCAGGACATAAGGTGCCATGATACGAAGAAGCCCGAAGAATAATTGAGTCTTTAAACCCAGATTCACGCCCTCAATCATTGCCGTTGAGAATATGATAATGAGCGTGACAGCGATGGAGCAGGCAATGATCAGGGCTGAAACAGTGGCATTGGCAACATACCACATCGCTTTTTCACCCTCCTGCATTTCTTTTTCCTTGAACATCGGGATGAATGCAGCCGTCAGGGCACCTTCTCCCAGCAGGCGACGGAAGAGGTTGGGGATTTGGAATGCATAAAAAAAGGCGGAGGCAACGAGGCCATCGCCCATGAATCGGGCATAAACCATTTCACGAACCATTCCCAGAAGCCGACTGAGCAGTGTCGCAGCTCCCATTGCTCCCGAAGATTTTAGCATTTTTGACATCGTTATTCTTAATCAATACAGCTTCGTAATCCTGATGATCGATCCGCCGAGTTGCTCGCGGAGCTGATTGGCACAGGCATCATAAGCAAAGCGATACGTCGGGCAAACCTTTCTCACGTAAAGCGTAGCTTTTGAAAATCTTCGCTGGAGGTTTTTGTCAAAGGGCACTAATTTTCCATCACTGGCGCATTAACAATCAAATCACGATATCAAAGTGGTAAAGGCTAGAAGAAAATCAAAGCGATCCTCAGTCAAAAAGGGCTGGCAGGGACAGACCTTGAATTTTGGTCGAGCCGTTGAGGTGGGCCTGGCGTGGGTAGGAGCGCTCCTCATTGTAGAGATCATAGATTTCAGCATGGGGAACCGGCTGGATGCATTGGGTATCCTGCCAAGGGTCTGGATCGGTCTGATAGGAGTCCTGACAAGCCCTCTGCTGCATGCTGACTTTGCGCACCTGATGGCTAATGCCGGTCCGATGGCTTTGCTCCTGGCTATTCTTTTCTCCGATAGCAGGTATCATCCGAAATCCAGTCTGGCTTTGATATGGCTGGTAAGTGGCCTTGGAACATGGCTTATTGGCCGCAATGCCATTCACATAGGGGCAAGCTCGGTTATTTTTGGATTGGTGTCTTTTTTGATTGTAGCTTCACTCTGGATGAAGAGTTGGCGAGCGTTATTTTTTTCTCTCATTGTTTTCTTTCTTTTTGGAGGATTGTTCTATGGGATCTTTCATGTTCATGCCGGGGTGTCCTGGGAAGGGCATCTGAGTGGTGCGCTCGCTGGTGTCTGGGTTGCCTGGGTCATGCATGGACGCTGATTCCGTATCTCTGCAGTCAATGAATATCAAAACTCCGATGGTAAAATAAGTCCGAGTTGAGGCTTGTTTTTGAACCGTCACTCGATTTTGCTTTCACCGAAAAGTTCAAATCATTGCCAAAGATGATTTGTGTTGCTATCCATTTACCCACTTTATCATGAATGCAGAACAACAAACAGAGTCCGCGATCGAAGCGGCAAAAAAGGCTTATTGGACAGCAAACATTTCCGTTGTGCTTGTGCTCATGGGAATCTGGTTCCTGTTTGGCTGTGTCCTGAGTATTTTTGCGGTAGATGCATTGAACAAAATTCGACTTGGAGGTTTTCCTCTTGGGTTCTGGATGGCTCAGCAAGGAACCACCATTGCATTTATTTTTGTGACTCTGGCCTACGTTCTCATTATGAAACGTCTGGACATGCGCTATTTGGCCCAGTGCGGTAAAACCCCCTCCTCAGAGGAACCAACAACTGCCGCTTGATCTATCAGGTTCATCATCCACAATTAGCCCATTTACCTTACCCTAACTCATGGACATCCAATCCTGGACTTATCTCATCGTTGGCCTTTCCTTTGCCCTCTACATTGGCATTGCTTTTGTGACCCGTGTTCGCAGCACTTCAGGATTCTACGTGGCCGGTCAAGGGGTTCCCGCTATTTTTAACGGCATGGCCACGGGCGCGGACTGGATGAGTGCTGCATCCTACATTTCGATGGCTGGGATTATTTCATTCACTGGATTTACGGGTTCTGTTTATCTCATTGGATGGACGGGGGGGTATGTCTTATTGGCTTTGTTGCTGGCTCCCTACCTTCGGAAATTCGGCAAATACACTGTCCCTGACTTTGTGGGGGATCGTTATTACTCGGATGTAGCCCGGGTGGTCGCGGTCATGTGCGCGGTTTTTGTTTCATTCACCTACGTGGCTGGCCAGATGCGGGGCGTGGGTGTGGTCTTTTCAAGGTTTCTTGAAGTGGACATCAATACAGGGGTGTTCATTGGTATGGTACTCGTCTTTATTTATGCAACACTGGGGGGCATGAAGGGGATCACATACACGCAGGTTGCTCAATATGTGGTTCTTATCATTGCATACCTGATTCCTGCCATTGCGATCTCACATGTCATGACCGGGCATTGGATCCCGCAGATTGGCTTCGGAGCCAAGGTTGTTGGTGGAGAAAATGCCGGGGTGTATTTATTGGAGGCGATTGATCAAATCCATCGAGATCTGGGTTTTCCTGAATACACCGGGACCTTCATCCCTGGTCACAAGTCCATGATTGATATGTTTTGCGTTACGCTGGCCCTGATGGTTGGAACGGCTGGCCTGCCTCATGTGATCATTCGTTTTTACACGGTCAAAAATGTGCATGCCGCCCGCTGGAGCGCTTTCTGGGCGCTCTTATTTATCGGGATCCTTTACACTACAGCTCCTGCGATCGCTACATTTGCGAGAGTCAATTTGATCCAGACTTTGCATGAAAAATCCTACGAGCAGCGACCGGAATGGTATAAGAGCTGGGAGCAAACCGACTTGATTGCGTGGGTGGATAAAAATGGTGACGGCATCATTCAATACGCAAGCGGACCTGCTTTTGCAGGAAAACCCGATTTTCAGGAAAAGGAAGATGGATCCTATGTCTTGGGAGCTGCGCAGCAACCTCTCTTAAACAACAAAGCGTCCGATGGACCCAATGAGTTGTACGTTGATCGAGATATCATGGTCCTTGCCAACCCGGAAATCGCGCAATTGCCCGCATGGGTCGTGGCATTGGTTGCCGCCGGTGGGTTGGCTGCGGCGCTTTCCACTGCGGCTGGATTGTTGCTGGTCATTTCCTCTTCGATGTCACACGATTTGGGGAAATCCATCATCAAACCCAATATGAGCGAAAAGGAGGAACTGCTCTGGGCGCGAACGGCCGCGGGAGGGGCGGTTATTCTGGCCGGGTATTTTGGAATCAATCCTCCCGGTTTTGTAGCGCAGGTCGTTGCTTTTGCATTCGGTCTTGCGGCAAGTAGTTTCTTTCCTGTGATCATTCTTGGGATTTTCAGTAAGAGGACGACAAAAGAAGGTGCTATTTCGGGCATGCTTTCTGGGATTGGTTTTACCGCTATTTATATCTATTACTTCAAGTTCCACAACCCGGGAGCTGGTCCGGATCAATGGTGGTTTGGTATCAGTCCAGAGGGCATTGGATCGCTTGGAATGGTGATTAATTTTGTGGTTACCATGACCGTCACCGCATTTACACCTGCACCACCCACTGAAGTTCAGGAACAAGTCGAAAATCTAAGGTATCCCAGCTCCTAGTCCGCTGCTTTCTTCCAAGTAGTCAAGGCTTTGGACCAATTGAATATGACCGAATCTGACAACTCAACTCGGCGGCGCCCTGTGCGTTGGTGGCCCTTATGGGTGATTGGTATTCTTGCTGTACTGGCTCTCGTGTTCGTTTGGGAATTCAGAGACGCCTACAGGCAGGAAAAGAATATTATCAGCGCGATCATTTCGATGATTACTCTGGGACTCATGCTTCTATGGTGGACCTTTTTCTCCAGAATCAAATGGAAGCTTCGCTTGGGCGTAATCCTTGTTGTGGCCGTCATGGTCGGAATTGGATCGCAGGCTTTCGAGATCATTGGAGTTTCCGGTGATTTGATTCCAATCATTCGCCTCAAATCGGGAGGAACTCAGAAGGCCAGCGTCGAAAAAGTCGTCGTCGATGCAGACGTGGAATCGTTGCCTCGTGCAGAGCAGGATTTCCTTCAGTTTCTTGGGCCCAGCCGGGATGCTGTTCTTGCTGGCATTTCCCTGACGCAAGAACAAATGCAAACGCCGCCCATGGAGCTATGGCGTCAGCCGATTGGGCAGGGATGGTCGGGCTTCGTTGTCGAGGGGCCTTTTGCATACACTCAAGAGCAGTCGGAAGATCAAGAAAAAGTGACTTGTTATCAGCTTTCAACAGGAAGTCTGCTTTGGGAATACAGTTACCTTGCGGATTACTCATCAGTCATTGCTGGTAATGGTCCACGTGCGACACCCACCATTTCTGGAGACTTTCTTGTCACGATGGGAAGCACTGGAGTTTTGAACTGTCTCAAGCGCTCCGATGGTGAATTGATTTGGTCGCATGACGTGATCGAGGAAGCTCAGGCAAAGATCCCTGAATGGGGGTTCAGCCCATCACCGTTGGTCATGCAATCACAAGTCATTGTGCCGACGGGAGAAGGCGGTGAAAGTGGATTGCGGGTTTATGATTTGGAAACCGGCTCGCTGGTTCGCTCATACCCGAAAGTTTCAGCCAGTTACAGCTCCCCGATCCTGGCACAGTGGGGAGATGTCAATCAGTTGCTTTACATGCATCACAGAGGTTTTGCCGGATTCGCTACTGACAGTGATCAAATGCTTTGGGATATTTCTTGGGGATCTCAGTATCCTGATGTGGCCGTCCCGATTGTATTGCCAGACTCAAGGGTATTTATTTCCAGTGGCTATGGGATAGGCTGCGCCTTACTGGAGGTGAAAGCCACCGAATCAGGTGATTGGAGTGCGGAGCAAATTTGGAAACAACGGAGCATGAAGGCCAAGTTTACCAATGTGGTTGCCAGGGATGGTTTTGTTTATGGGCTGGATGACGGCATGATGGCCTGCATTGATTTAGAAAAAGGACGTCGTCAGTGGAAGGATGGTCGTTATGGTCATGGTCAGATATTCCTTCTGGATAATGCCATCATGATCCTTTCTGAAAAAGGCGATGTCATCTGGTTGGAGATCAATCCCGAAGAATCCAAGGTCATTTCTCAGTGGCATGCTATCGATGGCAAGACCTGGAACCCGCCTTGCCTCGCTTGGCCTTACCTTCTCGTTCGTAATGATCAGGAGGCAGTTTGCTTTGAGTTTGATGTCAAATAGGCACACTTCAAGCGAGCAGGTTTGATTCAAAGTCCTTTTATCGACAACGGGCAAACAACAAACTCAAGCGTCTCTGACAGCGGGTGATGAGAACCGGCTCGAGCCTTTCTATTGATATCTCCTGCTCGTATCCGTCGAGTTATTCAGCAGCTGAACTTGAATGGGCATGGAGTTGAAAAAACGGAAGATGCGTTCCATTTCAACAGGATATCATGGGACCGCATTTGACGTATCTGTCGGGAGAACTTCATCTCTTTCGCTGAGTCATTAGGCAAGGATAATTCTTAATACTCGCAATATGCCCGTCTTGAACAGTTCTTGATTCCCTTGTGCCAACTGCGTCAGGATCTTGTGGGTCCCGCACATTCTTAAACACTTGCAGTGTTGAACCTGAAAATAAAAACCCCGCCAAGCAAGAAAGCTCGACGGGATTATTGCCTAAATTGAACAAGGTTTACTCATCAGAGGACTCTGTCGGTTCCTGAGTCGTCTCATCGGATCCTTCAGCAGTTGGTTCAGATGGAGTATCATCTCCGGTATCATTACTGCCTTCTTCCTCCGTATCTTCATCTTCGTTTTCTTCGCTGATGACAGGAGCGATGGCCTGAAGTTTATCTTTTTTACCGGTTTCGACCAGTTTGACGCCCATGGTGTTTCGACCTGTTTCACGAACGTCATCCACCTTGATTCGCACCATTTGACCACCCACGGTAATCAGCATGATTTCGTCATGGTCATGAACCGTGAGAGCACCCACGATACCGCCCGTTTTGTCGGTCGTGCGCATGGTAATGATCCCTTTACCGCCTCGCGATTGCTGGCGGTATTCTTCAAAGGTGGTGCGTTTACCGATACCTTTTTCACTGGCAACTAATAGGGTAGCTCCGTCTTCGATAATGGAAAGCCCAACGACCTTATCATCATTTGCCAGAGAAATGCCTCGTACACCCGTGGTTACACGTCCCATGGATCGTGCATCGGTTTCATTGAATCGAATGCTTTTACCGTTTCGAGTGATCAAGATAACATTGTTTTCGCCGGTCGTGAGTTTGACTTCAATCAGGCGATCTTCTTCCAGAATCTTGATGGCACGAATGCCGCCTTTGCGATGGTTTTTGAAAGCGGATAATTCTGTCTTTTTGATCGTTCCATTTTCGGTAGCGAAAAGGAGAAAGCCAGGTTGCTCCCAGGTGGTGTCTTTTTTCTTTTCATCCGATTGAGATTCAACACGAATAAGGGCCGCAATTTTTTCGTTGGGCTGTAATTCGAGGACATTGGCAATGCCTCGTCCCTGGGAGGTTCGACTCATTTCCGGAACTTCATGAACTCGCTCAACGAAGACACGTCCGGTGTTCGTGAAAAACATCAAATAATCATGCGTGCTGGCAGTGAACAGGTGTTCTACAAAATCCTTGTTTTTGCCCTCAATCACACTTTTGGTTTTGGTCGCCATACCAATCACACCTTTACCTCCACGTCGCTGGGCTCGGTATTCGGTAAGGTTTGTGCGTTTGATGAGGCCATTGTGTGTCAGGGTGATGATCACAGGCTCATTGGCGATCAAGTCTTCAATGAGCATGTTGCCGTGGAAAGGAATCAATTCAGAGCGTCGTGGAGTGGCATATTTTTCACGCACTCGCTGAAGTTCTTCTTTGATGATTGCAAGCACACGAATTTCTCTGGCCAGAATATCCATCAAGTCCTGGATGGTTTCAAGGAGTTCACCATACTCCTTCTTGACCTTGTCTGTTTCCATGCCGGTCAACTGGTAGAGACGAAGCTCCAGAATTGAATTTACCTGGGCTACACTGAACTCATACCGGCCATTATTCAGTCTTGCATCACCGCGAATGAGAATGCCGAATTGTTCCACGGTTTCCCGCGAAAATTCATAAGCCAATAATTTGGTTTTGGCTTCCTCACGATTGGCTGATTCTCGAATGATGCGGATAAAGTCATCCAGATTTGCCAGAGCGATTAAATAGCCCTCCAGAATCTCCGCCCGCGCCTCAGCCTTTTTCAACTCAAAGCGTGTACGTCGAAGAATGACCTCACGGCGATGCTCAATATAGCAATTGATGATCTCCTTGAGGTTCAGGATCTTTGGTTTCTGCTGGTCAATGGCCAACATGTTGACACTGAAAGTCGTCTCCAGTTGAGTGTGTTTGTAGAGATTATTGATGACTACCTTGGGGATGGCGTCACGTTTTAACTCGATGACAAGTCGAGTCTTTTCGTCCGATTCATTTCGAAGCGCCGAAATTTCAGTGATGATCTTTTCGTTGACCAGCTGCGCAATGCGTTCTTCCAATACCGCGCGGTTCACATTGAACGGAATCTCGGTAATGATGATCTGCTCTTTGCCTGTCTTGGTTGTCTCTACCTCGACCCGACCTCGAATTCGAAGGCTTCCCCGGCCAGTGGTCAAGTATTGACGGATAGGATCAAGTCCACAGATTTGACAACCGCTCGGGAAATCCGGGCCTTTGATATGTTCCATTAAACCATCAATGGTTATCGCTGGATCATCGATCTGAGCAGTAATGCCATCGATTACCTCTCCAAGATTATGAGGAGCGATGTTCGTCGCCATCCCCACCGCGATACCGGTGCCACCATTGACCAATAGATTCGGAAAGGAAGAAGGGAAAACGGCGGGTTCTACTGTGGAATCGTCATAGGTAGGGACAAAATCGACAGTGTCCTTTTCCATGTCATCCATCAGAATGGAACCCAGGTGTGTCATGCGTGCTTCCGTGTAACGCATGGAAGCAGGCGGATCGCCTTCGACTGATCCAAAATTACCTTGTCCCTCAATCAATGTGTCACGCATCGCCCATGGTTGAGCCATGTGCACCAAAGTCGGGTAAATGGCCTGATCCCCGTGGGGATGGTAATTACCCATTGTCTCACCGACAATTTTGGCGCACTTGATGTGCTTTTTTGATGGACCCACACCCAGATCATTCATCGCATAGAGAATACGACGCTGCGACGGCTTCAGTCCGTCTCGCACGTCCGGCAGGGCGCGCGAGATGATGACTGACATCGAGTAGTCCAGAAACGAGTTCTTGATTTCATCGGCGACGTTGATCTTCTCGATCCATCCGCCTTTGGGTGGTGTGTTTTTTGTGGAATCGGATTCCGCCATAGGTTGCTATGAATATCTTGGATCGGCCTTTACGACCGAGGGGTGGTTAAAATTGGGTTTAATATTGACTGCATTGACTGCTTGGACTGCTGATTAAACGTCGAGATTCCGAACGTTCAATGCATTGTCTTCAATGAATTGCCTGCGAGGCTCGACTTCGTCTCCCATGAGCTTGGTGAACATTTCTTCTGCTTCTACTGCGTCCGTGAGGTCGACTTTCAAGAGCTTGCGAGTGGCCGGATCCATCGTTGTCTCGAAGAGCTGTTTGGGGTTCATTTCACCCAGACCTTTGAAACGTTTGATTTCAAGACCGTGTTGACCGACTTCCTTGATGCTATCGAGGATTTCAGCAATGGAGAAGAGTGGTTTGATTTGCTGTTTCTCACCTTCTCCTTCGATCAGCTCATACAAAGGTTTGTCTTGCGCAGAATAATGCTCAACATTGAGGCCTTTTTCAGTCAACTGTCCCAGTAGTTTTTCAATCGCCTTACTTTCATGAAGCTCAATATGACGGGCACGCCTCGTCATACGGTCCTTGGGTTTTTCATTTTCAAAGTATTCCGATTGATCACCGCCGAACAATCCCAGATCGACATTTTCTTTCCCGAATTGTGCCAGTTCTTCCTCGGCCTTGAAGAAATGAGTAAATTCTTCGTTTCCAGCTCGAATCTTGACAAAATGTTTGGGGAGATGTCCGTCATCACTGCGGTGCTCGAGATAATCGGCAAAGTCGCCTCCATGACGACGAATTGCATCGGCAAACTTGTCGAGCGACGAAAGAAGAGCCAGTATTTCAGTGAGTTGCTCCTCTTCCAGAAGTGCGTCATCAGCCAAGTTCCTGAGTTTAACCTCGCTGGATCCAAGGCGAATGAGGATTTTGCTCAATGCAGCGTCATCAGGCACATATTCAGTGTGGCGCCTTCTGCTGATTTGGTACAGTGGGGGCTGGGCAATGTAAACATAGCCTCGACTGATCAGATCCGTCATGTGACGGTAGAAAAATGTCAGTAGCAAGGTCCGAATGTGAGAACCATCGACATCTGCATCAGTCATGATAATCACCTTGTGGTAGCGCAATTTATCGGGATTGAACGAACCTTCGCCATCACCGGTTCCTATTCCGGTTCCCACAGCTGTGATCATTGTACGAATTTCGTTGTTCTGCAGAACCTTGTCCAGGCGTGCCTTTTCAACGTTGATCAATTTACCCCGAATAGGAAGGATTGCCTGAAATTTACGGTCGCGACCTTGTTTCGCCGAACCGCCAGCAGAGTCACCTTCGACAATATAAAGTTCAGTGTTCTCAGGGTTGCGATCAGAGCAATCCGCCAATTTACCAGGAAGCCCTCCACCGGTCATGGCACTTTTTCTTACTGTTTCTCGTGCCTTCTTGGCGGCTTCTCGGGCCCTCGCTGCCATCAATGATTTTTCGACCACACGTTTTGCGACCCCCGGGCTGCCATCAAACATTTCCATCAAGCCCTCATAAACGATGGAAGAAACCACTCCTTCGATTTCCGTATTGACCAGCTTCACTTTGGTCTGTGATTCAAACCTTGGATTGGGGAGTTTGACACTCAATACACAAACCAGCCCTTCGCGAACATCATCTCCTGAGATATTCTGGTCCTTGTCCTTCAACAGATTGTTGCCACGGGCATACTTGTTGATTGCGCGCGTCAATGCCGTTCTGAACCCTGTCAAATGTGTACCGCCATCTGCATTAGGGATGGAATTCGCAAAACAGAGTATCTGTGAGTTGTAGGTGTCGTTGTATTGAACCACACAGTCGACATAGGCTTCTTCATCTTTCCCTTCCACCTGAATTGTGCGGTGGCCTGCAAGACTGATAGGATTAGGGTGAATCAATTGTTTATTGCGTCCTAATTGTTTTACAAATTCTTCAATACCATCCTTGTAGAAAAACCGCTCCGACTTCTCGTCCGCTCGTTCGTCCGAAAGCATTATTATCAATCCTGGATTCAAGAAGGCCAATTCTCGCAGGCGGTTCGCCAGGATCTCGAATTTAAATTCAGTGGTGATCGTGAAGATTGTGGCATCGGGTTTGAAGGTGATCAGTGTGCCGGTGCTGCTGCTTTTTCCGATGACTGATAGCTTTTGTGTCGTTTTGCCGCGCTCAAATTCCATGAAGTAGACGCTGTTGTCCCGCGATACCTCCACTTTAAACCAATCTGAAAGGGCGTTTACGCATTTCGCACCTACACCGTGTAAACCACCTGAATATTTATAGGCCCCTTGTCCAAATTTCCCGCCTGCATGCAGATTAGTGAGCACCAGCTCCACAGCCGGTATTTTGAATTTAGGGTGCGTGTCGACTGGAATACCTCGGCCATTGTCACGTATGGAGGCTGAGCCGTCCACATGTATGCATACTTCAATGCGTGAACAGTAACCAGCCAAGTGCTCATCAATGGAATTGTCCAGCACTTCAAAAACACAATGATGGAGTCCTCGTTCATCTGGATCTCCAATATACATGCCCGGTCTTTTGCGGACTGCTTCCAAACCCTCTAATTTGTCAATTTTCGAGGCATCATACTTGGCGGCGTCCTCTGCTGGAAGATGTCCGGGGTTCTGTTCGTTTTCTGATTCCATAACTTACTAGGCTACAGATAGTTTTATCAGTAGCTCCATATTCCGATATCATAGGTGAAACAAGCCTCAGAGACAAATGTTTATTTCGTTTTTAAGGTGCTTAATTGTTTCTGGCATGCCCTATGCTTTCCTATAAGCAGGATCTCTCCAAGGCAGACCCATGACTTTTGAAGTCAGGAGGTGGCCTTATTCATTTAGAGAGAATTTGTTAGGTTGTTTCTTAAATCATCAGACATGGGGTCATTATGGGATAAACGATGACGCTTCGGCCCCCTACCTGATGACAATGGACAAGAGGAGTAGGCAATTAAGATAGAATGAACAGTTTGGCGCCTGTCTCCTGACTTTTGGAATCGACAAAGCTCCCGTATTCTTTTTCAGTGTTAACTCTTTGCGCCGAGTTTCAAAATTCATCGCATTATATTGCAGGATAAAGTTGGAAAAATAGGAATGAGTCAATCTTCTAAATCTAAGGCACCGTCCAAATCAAAGGCGGAAGCGTCGGTTTCATCCAAGGTTCCAACCACCCATCCCAGCGGACGTTTTTTTCGAAAGATCGATTGGCAGACCGCTGGTGTTACTGCCTTGATGGTATTTATCGGTTATCTCTTTACCATCGCCCCGGACGTCACGCTGGAAGATTCCGGTGAGTTGTCTGTAGGTGCTTTTTACGCCGGTGTTCCGCACCCTCCCGGTTACCCTATCTGGACGCTTTATTCATGGTTGTTTACCGTTCTGGTTCCTGTTTCCAACATCGCCTTCCGTGTTGCTCTATCCTCTGCCGTTGCAGCTGCTGCGGCTTGCGGTCTCCTGTCGCTCATGGTTTCGCGTGGCAGCAGCATGATCGTTGAAGGGATGGAAGAGCTCAAAGGACTGGATCAAAAGCTTGAAGACTGGATTTGTCGTGTCTCTGGCTGGGTTGCGGGAATGTTGTTGGGCTTCAATGGTTTCATGTGGAGTCAGGCGGTCATTGTCGAAGTGTATACCCTGAGCATTCTTTCCTTGATGGGGGTGCTTGTCTGCCTGATGCGCTGGGTTTACATACCTGAGCGGAAGCTCTACCTTTACTTTGCATTTTTCCTGTTTGGTATTTGTTTCAACAATCATCAAACATTGATTGTTGCTGCCATGGGGATCGAGGTTGCGATTGCAGCGACCAACCTAAAACTTGGTCGAGATCTCTTCATGATCAACAGTATTGTCTACATTCTGGGGCTTCTGGCCAAGTGGAATGGCATGGTGACCTCCTTTGATGAAAACTTTGCTCTGTTTGTGATCTATAACGCTGTAGGCATTGCCTCATTGGGAGCCTTTGCCTGGGCTTGGAATAAGACGCAAGCCGTGATGACCGAATGGCGTCCAGTGCTTATTCTGACTTTGGCCTGGTTAGTGGGCGCATCGTTTTATTTTTACATGCCGATTGCTTCATCAACCAACCCTCCCATGAACTGGGCTTACCCAAGGACTTGGGATGGTTTCATGCATGCGTTCAGTCGAGGGCAGTATGAGCGCGCCAATCCTACGACTTCGCCCTTCAGGTTCATTCAACAGATGTATCTCTACTTCAAAGGGGCAGCATCTGAATTCTCGCCTGTCATGTTGCTCACCGCGCTGGTGCCTTTTTACTTTTGGAAACGTATGGCCAAGAGGGAACGGTCATGGATGACCGGGCTGTTGGCCGTATTCTTCTGTCTGGCAGTTCTTTTGATGATTCTTTTGAATCCGCCTCCCGACAAGCAAAGCCAGGACCTGAATCGAGTGTTCTTTACTTCCTCCCATGTTCTAATCGCCATTTTCATGGGATACGGAGTTGCCCTGATTTCAGTCTTTTTAGCTCGTCATTATGAGCGCTATCGAATGCCAGCTCTGGTTGGGGGCTCTATTGCAGCAGGGTTAGCCTTATATGGCAAAGTCGGACTGGAGAGAGTGCATCCTCTGGATCATTTTACTGCGCTTTACGGTATTATGCTAGCCGTGGCTTTTGTTTTGTTTTTTGGAATATCCAGAACGCGAGCACCCATGAAGGCTATCCTGGTCATCTTTTTCCTGTCCCCGTTTTACTCTGTAATGAGTCATTGGTGGGTGAATGAAAAACACGGCCATTTATTTGGCTACTGGTTTGGTCACGACATGTTCAAACCCCCTTATGAGGTTTATCCCGAGATGGCCGAGGGGGCTGTTCTCTTTGGTGGAACCGATCCCGGTAGATTCAATCCAACCTACATGATTTTCTGCGAGAGTTTTATCCCTGCAAGCAAGAAGCCTCGAGATCCAGACTTCGATCGTCGTGACGTTTATATTATCACGCAGAATGCTCTGGCTGATAACACCTATCTGGATTACATCCGTGCTCACTATTTCAGGAGTGCCCAGCAAGATTTGCCATTTTTTCAGGAGATGCTTCGATCCACAAAAGAAAAGGAACTCAATCTCAGCACCAACTGGGTTGCTCGAGCTTTTTCTCCGGTTGACAATGCCATGATGGGCCTTGGCTCTTTCGTTGAGGGAAAACGTAAGGCCAGAGGGCTTTACCCAGCGAAGGAAATCTACACGCCTTCAGTAAAAGATTCTGAAAATGCCTATCTTCAATACATGTCTGAAGCGGCGTTTCGAAAGGCTAACAACCAGCTGAAGCCCGGAGAAATCGTTGAAGAGACTCCTGATGGTAGGATTCTCGTTCAAGGTCAGGCGGCGGTCATGGCTATCAATGCCCTGTTAACCAAGGTGATATTTGATGAAAACCCAGATCATGAGTTCTATATCGAAGAGAGCATGCCACTTGAGTGGATGTATCCTCACTTGAGCCCCTTTGGCATTATCATGAAAATCAATCGCGAGGAAGTGCCTGCGATTACCGAAGAAATGCTCCAGCAAGATCATGAATTCTGGTCCAAATACATGGATCGACTGATCGGTAACTGGGTGGACGAAGATACTACGATCGAAGAGGTGGTGAAATTTGCAGAGGACGTGTATCTAAAAGGGGACTTTTCCAACTTTAAAGGTGATCCCAAATTTGTGCGTGATGACTGGGGGCAAAAAGCCTTTTCGAAACTTCGCAGCGGAATCGCTGGTATTTACGCATGGCGGTTGGGACCTCAATGCCCTGAGCATTTGCGACCTAAGACCATTGAAGAGGAGCAGCGACTGCTGGAGGAGGCGGATTTTGCATTTCGTCAGTCATTGGCTCTCTGCCCTTCAAGTCCTGAGGCGGTCTTCCGTTATTCCAATCTGCTGGCAATGACTCAAAGGGTGGATGATGCTATTTTGATTACAGAGACCTGTTATAAGTTCGATTACGAGAACCAAGGAATTGGCCAACTGCTGCAGCAGCTTCATCGAATGAAACAAGGCCAGGCTCAACTAGGGCAGATCCAGAATTCAATCCAAAATTTGGAACAAATGTATCTTTCCAACAAAACCAATCTGGATGTTGCCTACAAGTTAATGTCCAACTACGTTCTGACCTTGCGTACCAACGACGCGGTGAGGGTGATGGATGAATTGCTTGCGGATCAAAATGCACCTGCCGAAACCATCCTCACGGTTGCATCTGCTTACAATGACCTGAAACAATACGAAAGACTCGAGTCGGCATTGATCAGGCTCGTTGAAGTCATCCCTGAAAATCCTGAAGCCTGGTTTGATTTAGCGGGAACTCAGGCGTTGATGGGGAAAAAAGAACTCGCGCTTCAAACACTTTCGAAAACCATGGAGCTAAGCCGCGCACGTCGTGCGAAGAATCCATCTGCTGTTGATCTCGCAAGAAAAGCAAGGGGGGATCATCGATTCAATGCTTTGAGAGTTTCACCTGAATTCCAAAGGGTTTTGTCCAATCAGTAGTCCCTCGAGCTAGATCGCTTCGTTTCGATCTATGTTGCGTCAACTCGCAAAGGCAAAAGGGGAATATTTTTTTTGAGCTCACGTCATGGTTAAGACCTCATGAGCTTGCTTTTCGAGACGCCTGGCTGCTAGTTCAGTAATCGTAAAGGCCCGGATCCTGGCTATAGCCAGCTCCCATCCCACCACTTCCTTCAGTCATATCACCGAGAGCTTCACCCAGTATATCCCCCATATCCTCCTCGATTTTATCTGGATCTTCACCTGCCTCAAGGCGCTTCATAGCGACATCCATTTCCTTGGGGAGCATGCCCGGTGGCATGATACCCTGCATTTTGCGCATCATCATGGCCATGTGTTTGGGGTTATTTTCATCCATATGCCCCATGTCGCGTTCTATCTCACCCATGGCACGCATCATTCTGGATTCATCGACTCCGGAAAAATCCGGGCTTTCACCCGACGGGGCCTCGTCTGAATTTGAGCCATTTTCCCCGCTGATCATTGCGAAAGAGCTCATTTGCTTGTCCAACTTTTGATGACCACATTGTGGACATGAAGGGGTCCCTTTAGGATTGAGGCGCTTGGAAAGAAAATTGAAAATCACCCGGCACTTCGGGCAGGCGAATTCATAGATGGGCATATGCCTGTCCTACTTGACTCGATCAAATGTTTTCTGAAGAATCTCCCAATCCTGCATGCCAGCTACTTTTTCTCTTGCTGAGCTAATTAAAGAGGCTTCATTTGCATTTTTGGTGGGCTCATTGACATCATAGAAGATGCCGAAATATCCCGGAAAAGGATCATCGGCTAGTTTGTAAGCCTCGAGCTCACTGGTCACATCATGGTCTTCAGGGATTTCTTTGAATGCACCACCCTTGCGTGGCGCGGCTTTGTCGAAAGCTCCAGGATAGAACTCCACACATTCACTTAAACACTCAATGACACTAAAGCCGTCGTGATCCATGGCTTTATCCATCATGGCGAGGAGATGCTTGGGGTTGGTTGCTGTCGTGCGCGCGATGAAAGTAGCTCCTGCCGCAACAAGCTGCT